>Ga0206814_10070_pt1 | contig 26827 bp, 23 predicted proteins | sample Alteio_BWOrgCont_90_FD_152850 | JGI IMG/M metagenome (GOLD analysis project Ga0206814, IMG submission 152850) | Enriched cells from forest soil in Barre Woods Harvard Forest LTER site, Petersham, Massachusetts, United States -... | ecosystem: Environmental > Terrestrial > Soil > Temperate forest >...
CCACTAGCGGTGGACGCTCCCTGCACAACAACGTCTTTGCTGCTGAGCACGCTGATCATTTGATAGTAACCGCCGCTGGTTGGAGTGAACGTCCATTTTTCATTCGAACTGCCGCTGTAAGTATATTGGACGATTGGCGCGCCATTGCTGGTGAGGTTGTTCGAAACATTCAACGACAAGCCACTGCTGACATTTTCTATCTGATATGTGCCGGTGAGATTTTGCGGCATCTGTATCCAATGCGCGACGTTCTTGATTTGCACCCAGGCTTCGGCATTGGTCGGCATGCCGTTGTCATAAACGCCGGTTTTGAAATACCATTGACCGTTCGGCCAGGTGAATCCCGTCACGGTGGCTACCTGCGAACCGTTATAGTAAAGCTCGGCATTGCCCGTCGCCGGATCATAGATGCTGTTGATGTGATACCATGTGTTCGCGATGCCCGTGGCGAAATCTGTGCCAACGCTGTTGCGCAGGGTTCCGGCTTCGTTCACTTGAAGGTAAAGGGCTTCGCCGCCACTGCCATCGCCCTTGTCGTCGCTCTTGATTTGATGGACGCAAGTATGCGAGGTTCCAGCGCTGAACTTCTCATCGAAGGCGAATTGGTTGGGAACAGCTTGATTGGTCCATGTCTGCCAGCGCATTTCCGTGCGCGGACCGGTTCCTGAACCCTGGCTGAAAGGCTGGTCGGTGCCAAAAACCCAGCAGGTATAAACTCCGTTTGTAACGGCAAACCGGTCTGACACAGGCAGATTCCACGGTTTCTGCACCGTGTAAGAATCGGGAATCACCGAATAGCCATTGGTTTGTGCCGAAACCTTTGCAAACGCGCATAAACATGCCGTCAATGCGCCCATCACCATCCTGTTTGTATATTTGTTAGTCATAATGAGTCGGTTGGTTTTTTGTTTACTCCTTTTCCATCCCGCAAGAGCGCAAAAAGGCATGGAAAAGACCATTCCTTGGCAATTCTTATGGGACAATGCTCACGTTATACACCCACTCAAAGATAACTTCCATCACCCAAATGGGTAATACGACACAAGATAGTGTCTGGACAATTGTTACCGTGAAATTGTGTTGGCGGAAAATTTTGTGAGAACGGACAAGAGATTTCGTTACTTGACCAATTGGCCGCCGTTGGCGCGGGCGATGTCGGCTTTGAACTTCTCCTGACATTCAGGACAGATGCCATGCGTGAAGGTTGCTTCCGTGTGGGCTTTGACATAATGCTCAACGCTTGTCCAATAGCCCGTGTCGTTGCGGATGCTTTTGCACCAGCCGCAAATCGGGATCAATCCGCTCAGTGTCTTGACCTGCGCGAGCGCGTCTTTAAGCTCAAGGATGAGTTTCTCGCGCTCTTCCTCCGCGGATTTGCGGGCATTGATGTTTCGGAAGATGCCGATGAAGCCGGTAAAGTTGCCAGTGTCGCCGGTCAAGGCCGTGACGACGAGCGACGCGATAAAGCGATGGCCGTCCTTGCGGACAAAAGTCCATTCACCTTCGTCAATCTCATCGAATTGAACCTTCTTGGCGATGGCCTCGAATGACGGACGCACAGGCACGCCCAATCTGGCGGAAAGCTTTTGTGCGCGCTCGGCAATTTCCTGCGCATCGCGCCAAAGCGTGGGCGTCTCGTGCCCGATAACGTCTTTGGCGGAATAGCCGAGGAGCTTTTCAGCAGCGAAATTGAACGTCTGGATGATGCCATCGGGATTGGTGGTGACAATTCCGTAATCGGCGGAATCAAGGATGGCCTTTTGCAACAGGAGCGCGCGATGCAATTGCGCTTCGACGCGGTGGCGCGCGGACAGTTCGTAGCCGGCGATGAGATTGGCGGCTATGAGCAGAATGGCCGCGAGCACGCTGACGGCAATCAACAACCGTTCCGCGTTTTGGGCATATTGAGTTTCCACCGCATCGCGCTGGTCCAACAAAGATTCTTCCTCATGCGTGAAGGTCTTGAGCGTGCTGAGCGCAGTCCCAAACAATTCGCGACCAATTTGCCCCGAGGCATCCATATTGGTGTTCGAAATATTTCGGCGGCGGCTGACATCCATCACCTGACTGTCGTAGGCAAAAAGATTGCTGACTGAGGATGAGAGCGATTTCAACTTCGACTGCTGCGCCACGTTATCAGACGTGAGCGAAAGGAGATGATTTAATTCCGACGGCTCCAATTGGAGTCCTTCTTGAAACATCACCAGCGCATTGGTATCGCCGGTGGAGGAATAACCGCGCAAACCGCGCTGGGTGTCCAGCAAGTTGTTTTGAAAAGCGGTTGCTGCGAGAATCACATCCACCGTGTGCCGACGCCATGCGCGCGCATTTCTTAATCCCGAAAGCTCGGCCATGGCGACCAACGCCACAATCAACATGAGCAGGGCCGAAACCATGGCGGGCAACCATCGGGAAATTCCCGATCGTGTTCCTTTACCCCGCTTGTTCACCGACTTTGAAAATGGCATGCGATAATTTCTACGAAAGCGAAATGAATTTCAAGTTTGAGAAAATGATTCAGATTATATTGCGCTAAATAATTTGATTTCCGCACTCATCTGCCTTTGCATTAACTTCAACTCATGGGCGCATTTCCCGTCAGCATGGAAAAAGAAGCCGCACTCGCGCGACGCATGACTGCGCTCGGCGTGCGCGAAAGCGACATTGACGAATCCTTCGTGCGCTCCGGCGGACATGGCGGACAAAACGTGAACAAAACTTCCACTTGCGTGATGCTGCTGCATCGTCCGACGGGATTGCAGGTCAAATGCCAGGCCACACGCCAGCAAGGTCTCAACCGTTTTCTCGCCCGACGACTCTTGCTCGACAAGATTGAAGAACGGCAAACCGGATTTGTGGCCGCGCGACGTTCGGAGATTGAAAAGATTCGCCGCCAAAAACGCAAACGCTCGCGCCGCGCCAAAAACAAGATGCTCGCCGACAAATCCCATCATGCGGACAAGAAAGCCGGACGACGAACCTTCTCTGGAGATTAAAACGCCATAACCCATTCCAATCAAATGAGACCACAAGCTATTATTACCATCGTCCTTTTCATCATTATCACCGCTGCCGTTATCTGGTGGGTGATGCCGGATAAATCAAACCGTGCCGGAAATAATAATCCGCCGACGCAATCCGTTACACTAACCGCGACGAATGAAAAAGGCGAAGCGTTTACCGTTCATTTAGGAGGGATGATTGTTAATGGCACAAACGCGCCCATTACTAATGGCAACATCAGCTTCACCGTTGCCACGAACGCTAATTAACCTGCGGCTCAATCAAGGGAACCTTCCGTCGCCAGTAATTGCTTGTCGGCGGCGTCCACGTCCGGCGTAAGATTTTGCCGTTGCCAACGCATTTTCGGCCAAAACCACGCGGAAAAGGCCAATTTTCACAAAAAAGACCGTTTTTTCCTGCAGGAAAAAGGATTTCACTTCATTGCAAAGAGGCTTTGCGGCATTACAACGTCGTTCTGCGGCATTGCGGAAAAGCTTTGCGTGTTGATTCCGTCGCTCTGCGTCATTGCGCCGTGACGTTGCGGCATGACAACGTCGCTCTGCGTCATTGCGGAAAAGCTCCGCATGTTGATTCCATCGCATTGCGGCATTGCGGAGAAGCTCTGCGGCATTGCAACGTCACTCCGCGTCATGGCAATGACTCTTCGCCATGTTGCCAAAGGACATTTCGTTAAAGAAAATTCCCTATCCTCCTCAGGAAAATTTCTTAGCCAAAGATAAGCATCGCTCCCAATTGTCGAAAATTTGGTTCTTTAATAATAATCGTCGCGTGAGTCGGTTTAAAAATAAAGTCATCGGTTGGAAGGATAAATTTACCAATCGTAGAAAACAAAATTAACCATGATAGGCGTCTGGAATTCAGGCCAAAAATGGAATCAAGCAGGGGTGACCTGGGGTCCCGCCAAAAAGACTGGAGTCAATATGCCATTATTTCGCATTTCACTTGGATTCGCCCGCCTCGGCGATGCCCCGCTCGACGATTTCGCCAGCAACGTGGTCATCAAGACCACCGCCAACGCCACTCTCTTCACCGGCCAGACCGCCAACGTCACCGCCGTGGGCACCGCCCAGGTGAATTTTCATAATTCACTGGCCGTGTCCAAAAATGGCGGCTCACTGGCCATTGACGACAAAAATCTCAAACGCACCATCCTTTTAGCCGCCCTGCGTGTGCTTGCGTTCGGCATCCAAGGCATCGCCAATCTCACACCCGAAGATGCCGCCAAATCCGGTTTTGGCGTGAACATCGCCGGTTCCCGCGCGCCCGTGACCGTGGATCGTCCCGTGATTGAAGACATCAGCAATGTGGCGTCCACTAAACTGGGACCAAAAGTGACTGCGCCCAAAGGATACAAAGCGCTCGAATTCAGAAAGACCGTTGGCACAGCCGCGCCGGTTCATGCCGGCACATTCCCCTCCAGCCGCAACATCGTGCTGGAAGATTGCGCGTCCGGCCAATTGCACACCATTGAGTGCCGCGCCATTTTCGGCAACAACCGCTACAGCGAATGGAGCGAACCCGTCAGCCACATGGCGACGTAACGGCAAAAACAACCACAGATGGACACGGATGAACACGGATAGAAAAATTTATCCGTGTTCATTTGTGTTTATCCGTGGTGAAAATAAATTTTGTTCGTGTATTTCGTGTATTTCGCGGTTGATTTTGCAGCCAAGCACCGTAGGTGCGACATCTTTGTAGAAGAAAAATCAAAATTCCATTTAGCTCCGTCAGGAGCGACATAACGAAAATAGCCCAGCACTTTAGTGCTGGGTTTTTGGTTTCAAGAAAATCAAAAGTCCCGAAGGGACGAAAGAATTCTGCCGTCCCTGCGGGACTCGAACCATTTGGAAGTGCAATCAAATGCAATTTTGTTTTTAACCCGACTGATACTTGTCCAAGTGTTCTCCAAACCGAAGGATGATCGGATGTAACAAATTGATGATTAGACGGTGCGGAGATAATTCTGATCCCCCAATAATTCTCGATATGTTTTTTTACATCCGATGTAGTTATAGCTTCATCTTCCCTGCCAAGAAGAATTTGACCAATAAAAATACCTACACGCCGAGCATATGTTTCTATTCCCTCTTTTCCGATGTGATTTTTATGGGCGGCGTTTCGCAAATGAAAATCAAACATCGCCAAAAGCAAATCGCCAGCATTTCGACCCACCATTTCCCCTCTTGCACGAATTCTGTCAATGCAATCGCAATAGGCGCTTTCGTTGATCTGAAACATCTGTTCGGCTTCGGCTGGATTCTCTTTGGAATAAAAATAATTGGCAAAGCATTGACTATCTACCGGAACACAACGCTCTGATTTGCCATCTAAACGCCAAATCAATGATTTGCGGGTGCAATCTTGTTGATTAACGGAAAAATATTTCAGGTATGCACTTGGCAACCAATGTTGGTCTTTGTAAGCAGGCATGCCACAATTTCAAATTTTCACTTTCGCTGAAAATTTAACCCATCCACATCAGCGCTGACTTTAATTTTATCGCCGGGCTTGAATTCCCCTTCAAGCAATTTCACGGATAATGGATTGAGCAGGTGTTCCTGCACGGCGCGCTTGAGCGGGCGCGCACCGAATTGCGGGTCGTAGCCTTCTTTGGCCAACAGTTTCTTGGCGCCCGCGTCCACCTCCAGCGTGAGATTTTGCTGCGCCAAACGGTTTTTCAATCTGCCAATTTGAATCTCCACAATCTTCGACAGTTCCTCTTCGTCGAGACTTTGGAAAATGATGGTGTCGTCCACGCGATTCAGAAATTCCGGTCGGAAATGTTTTTTCAATTCCGCGAGAACTTTGTCTTCCATTTCTTTTGTAGGAGACGAGGTAACGAGTCTCTGATTGGATTTTGAATTTTGAGCCTCCTCACGTCGGCTCCTACTTTCAAAAAACTCCTGGATGATGGGCGAGCCGATGTTGCTGGTCATAATCACAATGGTGTTTTTGAAATCCACCGTTCTCCCCTGCCCGTCCGTGAGCCGGCCGTCGTCGAGCACTTGGAGCAATACGTTGAAAACATCGTGATGCGCCTTTTCAATTTCGTCGAAGAGAATTACCGAATACGGACGGCGACGCACCGCTTCGCTCAATTGCCCGCCTTCTTCGTAACCGACATATCCCGGCGGCGCGCCGATGAGCCGTTGCACGGAAAACTTTTCCATATACTCGCTCATATCAATACGAATCATCGCGTTCTCGTCGTCAAAGAGAAATTCAGCGAGTGCGCGAGCCGTCTCGGTCTTACCCACACCGGTCGGGCCAAGAAAAATGAAGGAACCGATGGGACGATTTGGATCACCCAACCCCGACCGCGCGCGGCGCACGGCATCCGACACGGCTTTGATGGCCTCTTTTTGGCCAATCACGCGCTGCGCGAGACGCTCTTCCATTTTCACGAGCTTCTGGCGTTCGCCTTCGAGCATCCGCGAAACGGGAATATGCGTCCACGACGCGACAACGCGCGCGATGTCTTCATCGGTCACTTCCTGACGAAGGAGCGAAGCACGCGTGGTTTCGGTGGATTGCTTTTCAATCTTCGCCAGCTTCTTTTCGAGGTCGGGAATCTTGCCGTATTGAATTTGCGCGGAGAGGTTCAAATCATTTTTTCGTTGCGCCTGCTCCAATTCAATCTTTGCCTGTTCCAATTGCGAAGCAACCACGCTCACGGCATTCACCGACGCTTTTTCATTTTGCCACTGCGCGGTCAACGCCTTGGATTTTTCTTTTAAGTCGGCGAGCGTTTTGTCAATCAGCTTGAGCCGTTCCTTGCTCGCGGAATCTTTTTCTTTTGCAAGAGAAGTTCGCTCGATTTCCAATTGCAAAATCTGCCGGTCCAATTGGTCGAGTTCGGTCGGCTTGGAATCCAATTCCATTTTAATGCGCGACGCCGCCTCGTCCACAAGGTCAATCGCCTTGTCCGGCAGAAACCGGTCCGTGATGTAGCGGTGCGACAGCGTCGCCGCCGCCACGAGCGCGGAATCCTGAATGCGCACGCCGTGATGCACTTCGTAACGCTCCTTCAGCCCGCGTAAAATCGCGATGGTCGCTTCGACTGTCGGCTCGTTCACCTGCACCGGTTGGAAGCGGCGTTCGAGCGCCGGGTCTTTTTCGATGTATTTTCGATATTCATCGAGCGTCGTCGCGCCCACGCAGCGCAACTCGCCACGCGCGAGCTGCGGTTTCATGATATTGGCAGCGTCCGTCGCGCCTTCCGCCGCGCCCGCGCCGACAATCGTGTGCAATTCGTCAATGAACAAAATGATTTTCCCCTCGCTCGCGGTGATCTCCTTGAGAAACGCCTTGAGCCGGTCCTCAAATTCGCCGCGATATTTTGCGCCGGCAATCATCGCACTCAAATCCATTGCCACGAGCCGCTTGTTCTTGAGCGATTCAGGAACGTCGCCGCTGACGATGCGCCGTGCCAATCCTTCGGCTATCGCCGTCTTGCCCACGCCCGGTTCGCCGATGAGCACGGGATTGTTTTTCGTGCGCCGCGTAAGCACCTGCATCACGCGACGAATTTCTTCGTCGCGCCCGATAACGGGATCAATTTTTCCTTGCCGCGCAAGGGCCGTTAAATCCCGACCATATTTATCGAGCGCTTGAAATTTGGCCTCGGGATTTTCATCGGTGACGCGCTGATTGCCGCGCAATTCGACGAGCGCTTTCAAAACGGCATCGCGTTTAAGTCCGTGTTTCGCAAAAATCTTTTTCAGCGACGCGCCGCTGCTGTCGAGCAAGCCAAGAAGTAAATGTTCGGTGCTGACATATTCGTCTTTTAATTTCATCGCTTCGGACTGCGCAGCGTCGAGAGATTTTTTCAAATCGCTGCCGATAAACGGTTCGCCGCCTTGAACTTTGTGACGCCGCGACAATTCGTTTTCCAAATCCGGCTTCAATTGCGCGACCCGCACGCCGATGCGTTCGAGCAAATCGGGAATCAGGCTTTCAGTTTGGGAAATGAGCGCGAGCGCGAGATGTTCGCCGTCAATTTCCTGATGAGAACGTTCGCGCGCGATTTGTTGCGCCGATTGCAGCGCTTCCTGCGACTTGAGTGTCAATTTTTCCGGTTGCATACCCGCCGGAATTTAACCACAAAGGCTCCAAGACGCAAAGGTGCTTGCGCACGGCAATCATTTTTCTCTTTGCCAATCCGCCTTGCTCCGCCGGAAGTTCTACGTTAGTTTTCGCGCATTATGGATACGAATTTTCCCGCCGGTGATGTTCCGCCGCCGTTGCAACCGCCGCCAATCATCGCCGCGCCGCAGCCAGCCAAGCCGCGCAAGAGCCGCGGCTGGATGATTTTTGCCATCATTTTGGTCGTGCTGCTCATGTTCAGTTTACTCGGCAATTTTGCGCAAGCCATCTCGCACGCGCTGGGCGGCATTACTCCCGGCGGATTTAACAATGGCTTTGCTTCGCGTTCGTTGCGTGAAGCCGGTCCAAAACTTGACGAAGTTTTGGTCAAAGACAACGGCGCACGAAGCAGCAAGATTGCCGTCGTCACCGTGGACGGAATTATCACCAGCCATCAGGCCGATCAGGCCGGCAACAACATGGTGGACGTGATTCGCGCGCAACTTGACCGCGCCGCGGACGACGCGCGCGTGAAAGCGGTGATTCTTAAAGTAGATTCTCCCGGCGGTGAAGTCATGGCGTCCGACCAAATCAATAAATTGATTGTGGATTTTCAAAACGGCAAACCGGCGAAAGGTGACGTGCCCGCCGTCAAAGGCAAACCGGTCATTTGTTCGATGGGCAGCCTCGCAGCCAGTGGTGGATATTATATTTCCGCGCCGTGCCGCTGGATTGAAGCCGACGATTTGACGCTTACCGCCAGCATCGGCGTCATCATGGAAGGAATCAATTATCGCGGACTCATGGACAAACTCGGCATCGCGCCAAACGTTTACAAAAGCGGCATCCACAAAGATATGTTGAGTGGAATGCGTGAAACGAATGAAATTCCCGCCGACGAACATGACATGATTCAAAATCTTATCATGGACACTTACGGCCAATTCACAAACATCGTCGCGCAAGGCCGCGGCAACGCGCACAAATTAAATGGGAGTGACGGAAAAATGCTCGCGCCCGATTGGATGAAATTTGCCGACGGTCGCGTGGTTTCCGGCAAAGAGGCGTTGCGACTCGGACTCGTGGATGGAATCGGCGATTTTGACAATGCAGTTGATCGCGCCGAGAAAATTACCGGCATCAGCAACGCCAATCTCGTCGAATATCGAGAGCGTTACGACATTGGCGATTTTCTTTCTATGTTCGGCCAGAGCGGAAAGGCACATGACATCAAATTGGACTTTGGCGTGGACATTCCCAAACTGCAAGCCGGCGCGCTTTACTTCCTCTGGCAGCCGCCGATGGACTGATGAAAAACGTCACGGTCATCGCGCATCCGTTGGTGCAGCACAATCTCGCACGACTGCGCGATAAACGAACGCATCCACAGGAGTTCCGCCGCCTGCTCGGCGAAATCGCGGCGCTGATGATTTACGAAGCCACGCGCAACTTCGGCCTGAAGAAGATTTCCGTTCAAACGCCGCTTGCCACGGCAAATGGTTTTCAACTCGAACGCGAAGTTGTGCTCGTCCCCGTTTTGCGTGCCGGACTCGGAATGTTGGATTCCATTTTGCAATTGATTCCGCACGCGCGCGTCGGTTTTATCGGATTGAAACGCGAGGAAACAACCTTGCGCGCGCAATTTTATCACAAGAGTTTTCCAAAAAATCTCGAGCAATTCGAAGTCGTCCTGATTGACCCGATGCTCGCGACCGGCGGCAGCGCCGTCGCCGCGATTGATTTGCTGATTGAGCAAGGCGCGAAACATATTCGCCTCGTCAATCTGGTCGCCGCGCCGGAAGGAATTGCCGTTTTTCAAAAAAGTTATCCGCGCGTGCCGATTTTTACCGCCGCCGTGGATAAGAAATTAAACGAGCGCGGTTACATTTTGCCCGGTCTTGGTGACGCGGGAGACAGATTGTTCGGAACTTAACTCATTCGCGAAAAGTTGTTTCATTCGCGGATAAACAATGAACGAAACTTTATTAATTGTCGCCGACAGCGACCGCGACGCGAACATGCTTTACGCCACCGGCATCGGCGTGCCTGACCCGTTTATCTTTTTGCAAATCGCCGGGCGACCGTTCATCGTGATGAGTGACCTGGAAATTGACCGCGCAAAGAAAAAATCACACTGTCGCGTCCTTTCACTAAGCGAATTTCTGCGCAAAGTTCGTGCGCGCGGAATTAAACGTCCCGGCTATGCGCACGTCGTCCGCGAAATTTTGCGGGAAAAGAAAATCAACCGGGTGGTCGCGCCGGATAATTTCCCGCTCGGCCTCGCGCGGGAATTAAAAAAGCTCGGTATCAAAATCAAAGCGCGTGGCAATTTCTTCCCCGCGCGCGAATTCAAAAACGCCGATGAAGTCCGAAAGATTTCCGCCGCGCTCACAATGGCCGAGGTCGGCATGGACGAAGCAATGCAAGTGTTGCGCCGCTCAAAAATCAACCGCGACCGCAAATTGATTTATCACGGATTGCCGCTGACGAGCGAACGGCTGCGCGCAGTGATTGACTGCGCCATTTTGCGAGCGGGCGGACTTGCGGCACACACGATTGTTGCCGGCGGCAAACAGGCATGCGACCCGCACGAAGGCGGTTACGGTCCGCTGCGCGCGAACGAATTGCTCATCATTGATATTTTTCCGCGCTCGCAGAAGACCGGCTATTTTGGCGACATCACGCGCACGGTCGTGCGCGGGCGCGCGAGCGAGGCGCAGCGGAAACTTTACGACACAGTCTGGCAGGGGCAAAAAATCGCCTTCGCAAAAATGCGTGCGCGGACGGAAACTTCTGAAATCCATAAAGTGGTTCAGGATTATTTTGTGCAACAGGGATACAAGACCGGTCGGCGCAACGGACGCATGGAAGGATTCTTTCACGGCACGGGGCACGGGCTCGGATTGGAGATTCACGAAGCGCCGCGCGTCGGTTCGACTTCAACCGGGAAATTGCGGCCCGGACAAGTCGTGACGGTGGAGCCGGGATTGTATTATCCGGCCATCGGCGGCGTGCGGCTGGAAGACGTGGCGCTCATCACCGGCAACGGCGCGCGGAATCTCACGCGGTTTGAGAAAGTTTTGGAGATTTAGTTGCGCCAAAATTTATCTCGATAGTGTCGTGCTGACACAGAAAATTCTTTCGACAAAACCCAAACCGTGTAGTTTCCTTGGAAATTCGACTGGCACGAAACCGGCTGGTTGAATGAAAGACGCACGCGCGCTGTTAATTATTTTGAATTATGATTTATTCGTCGTTCCATTCGGTTGGTTTGTATTTTTTATTTTTGATTCCCGGATTGCTCATCGGCATCTGGGCGCAGATTAAATTGCATTTCGCTTACAAAAAATACAGCAAGGTGCCGGTGGAGTCGGGCATGACGGGCGCGCAGGCGGCGCGGCGGATTCTGGATGACGCGGGCCTCCGTGATACGCCGGTGGAGGAAATCCCCGGCCGTCTCAGCGACCATTACGATCCAGCAAAACGCGCGCTGTTTCTGTCGTCGGATAATTTTCATGGGCAAACGGTCGCCGCGGTCGGCGTGGCGGCACATGAAGCAGGTCACGCGCTGCAACATCAGGCGGCTTACGGACTTTTTAATGTGCGCATGGCAATGGTGCCGGTGACGCAATTCGCCAGCACGGCTTACACGGGAATTTTGCTGCTCGGAATGTTCATGCATCTGCTTCCGATTGCATTGTGGATTATCATTGCGACCTTTTCGGTGATTACCCTTTTCCAATTGGTCACGCTGCCGGTGGAATATGACGCGAGCAGTCGCGCAAAGCAGCAGTTGTTCCGGCTCGGCCTCGTGCGCGAGGACGAACGCGCGGGTGTGAGCAAAGTTTTGGACGCGGCGGCGCTCACTTATGTGGCGGCGCTGGTCAGTTCCATTTTGATGTTGCTGTATTACATCACGCTAGCGCGCGACAATCGCCGCTGATTTTTCTTGCGACTTTATTTTTCACGCTTAAGGTTTCTGCACTTGCATTTATGGCGGTAAAAACGCAACGACCCAAGGCGGTCAAAAATTCGCGGCGCGAAAAAATTCCAGCGCCAACACCCGAATCATTTTCAACTCAACCGGCGATTGACCCTTCCAAAAAACCGGAAGGCGAGACGACGGCATTTATCCGGCAGGAAGTCGAGCGTTACAACGGCGACACGGCGATAAAACTTTATCTGCGCGAGATCGGGCAGGTCAAATTGCTCACGCCGCAGGAAGAAATCGAGCTGGCGGCAAAAATTAAAAAAGGCGACAAAAAAGCGCGCGAGCAAATGATCAAGGCGAATTTGCGGCTCGTCGTAAAAATTGCGCGCGACTACGAAGGTATCGGGCTTCCCCTGCTCGATTTGATTTCCGAAGGCAATATCGGCTTGATGAAAGCCGTCGAGCGGTTTGACCCGAAAAAAGGCGGCAAGCTTTCCACTTACGGCTCATGGTGGATTAAGCAGGCCATCAAGCGTGCACTCGCGAATCAGTCCAAGACGATTCGCCTGCCCGTGCATCTCGTGGACAAAATTTCCAAGATGCGCCGCGTGGGAATGAAATTGCAGGAAGAACTCGGCCGCGAACCGACGGATGAGGAATTGGCCGATGAATTGGGCATGACCGCCGCACGCGTCCGACAGATGCGACTCGCCGCAATCCGTCCCGCGTCACTTGATGCACCGATTGGCGACGATGATTCAAATAATTTTGCCGATGTGGTCGAGGATGAAAATGCCACGTCGCCTTACGATAATCTTGAAGACAAAACCGTCACAGGAATGTTGCAGGACATGGTGAAACATTTGGACGAACGCGAAGCGACGATTTTGACTTACCGCTTCGGCCTCGACGGCGGCTCGGAAAAAACTTTGGAAGAAGTCGGCGAGAAATTCGGCGTCACGCGCGAACGCGTCCGGCAAATCCAAAATCTTGCGCTAAAAAAACTTCGGAAGATGATCGAGAAGCTCGAAGCCCAAAAAAACAAGGAATTATAAATGCCATCCGTCACGCCCGCGGAAATCGAACGCACCATCCGCAACATCCCTGATTTTCCGAAGCCGGGAATCCAATTCAAAGACATCACGCCCGTGCTCGCCGACGCGCGATTGTTCGCCGGCGCAATTGATTTGCTGTGCGACGGTTTCAAGCCCGGTTCGGTGGATGCAGTTGTTGGAATTGACGCGCGCGGATTTATTTTTGCCGCTGCTGCCGCAATCAAACTGCAAGCTGGATTTGTTCCCGTTCGCAAGAAAGGAAAATTGCCGCACAAAACGCACGAGCAGGATTACGAATTGGAATATGGCACCGCGACCGTGGCGATGCACATTGACGCGCTCAAGCCCGGCGACAACGTTTTACTCGTGGACGATTTGCTCGCAACTGGCGGCACTTCCGCCGCCGCCGCCGCGCTGGTAAAAAAATTGGGCGCGGAGATTCTGGAAGCAAGTTTCCTCATCGAATTAAGATTCCTGAACGGCCGCGAGAAATTAAAAGGCTGCAAAGTCAAATCGCTGGTCGTTTACTGAAAACAGAGGATGATGAAAAATTCGCGGAGGCCGCAATCCGCTTTCACGCTGTTGGAATTGTTGGTGGTCATTGCCACCATCGCGATTCTCGCCGCGCTGTTGCTTCCGGTGCTTTCCAAGGCCAAGGCGCGCGCCACGGGCATTCAATGCCAGAGCAATCTGAAACAATTGCAACTCGGCTGGCAATTGTATGCGGATGAAAACAGTGATTTTATTCCCGGCAACAACTGGTGGATGGAAGCCGGTTCGAACGGCTGCGTGCGCGGGCCGTTCAATTGGATGACCGGCTGGGAAGATGCGACGCTGGCTGACGACATGGACAATACAAACACTTCTCTTTTCTTGGATTCGCAATGGTCGTCGCTGGGGCAATACACCAAAGTCGCCGCGATTTATCATTGTCCCGCGAGCCGCGTCATGGTCAAAGAAGGCGGCGGCCTTTTTCCGTTGGCACGCACTGTTTCGATGAACGGTTGGATGGGCTACACAAATCGTCCTGACCCGGTTGGCGGGTTCACATATTTCAAAAAAACATCCGACCTCACGAAATTATCGCCATCTGCCGCTTTTGTCTTTGTGGATGAACGCGACGACAGCGTGGACGACGGATTTTTCGGCGTCTCAATGGTGAACGACATAATGGTGGAAATCGCCTCCAATTATCATGGCGGCAGCGGACCGGTCACATTCGCTGACGGCCACGTTGAAATTCATAGCTGGCGCAGCCCTGATACGCAATTCAACCAAGTATCGGGTGTCGCTACTGAAAAATATAATTTCATCTCCGTTGCGCCGGACGACCCTGATTTGCTTTGGTTCCGCGACCACGCCACGACACCGGAATAAACGGCTCGCAATTCCGTTTTCTAAATTTTTATTTTCCGCTAAAATTAATCAATGGACTGGTTGCAAGCACTCGACACGCGCGTTTTTTATTTCATCAACCATTCATTGAGCAATCCGCTCTTCGACTGGCTGATGCCGATTTTAAGCGGCGGCAACGGCGTGATGCAGATTTTTGTTCCAATCATTTTAATCACCGCTCTCGCCGCCATTTTTTTAGGAAGCACCCGCGCCCGTTTATGCGCATTGTTGATTGTGCTCGTCGTCGCGATTGGCGACCCGCTCATCGTCAACACGATTAAACATGCTGTCGCACGCACGCGCCCGTGCATCGCGCTGGCCGATGCAAATGTTCTCATCGGCAAAACAGATTCTGGCTCGATGCCTTCAGCACACGCGGCGAATTGGTTCGCGGCAACGATGATTGTGTTTCTTTTTTATCGGCGAAAGCTTTGGCTCATCGTGCCGACATTTCTGATGGCCTGCGCCGTTTCATTTTCGCGCGTTTACAACGGCGTGCATTACCCGGGCGACGTTTTGGCCGGAGCAATTCTTGGCGCAGGTTATGCCGCGGCAATTGCCATCGGATTGCAAATCGTTTGGAATTTTGTCGGCGCGAAATGGTTTCCAGTTTGGCACTCGCAATTGCCAAATCTCTTGAGCCCGTCGCCTGAAAAATCGCAAATCGTAAATCAAAAGTCCGAAATCGAGTGGCTTCGCCTCGGCTATGTTTTAATTTTTACGCTGCTGATTGGCCGCTGGATTTATCTGGCGAGCGGCGCGATTGAATTGAGTCAGGACGAAGCGTATCAATGGACGTGGTCGAAGCATCTGGCGCTTTCGTATTACAGCAAGCCTCCAGGAATCGCGTTGATTCAATTTGCCGGCACACATTTGTTCGGCGACACGGCATTTGGCGTCCGTTTTTTTTCGCCGTTGTTTGCCGCAATTTTGAGCGTCCTCGTGCTACGCTTCTTTGCGCGTGAAGTCAACGCGCGTGCGGCATTCTGGCTTTTGCTTGCCGTCACCGCCGCACCACTGCTGGTTGTCGGTTCCATTTTGATGACGATTGATCCGCCGTTGGTGTTGTGCTGGATGTGGGCGCTCGTTGCGGGCTGGCGCGCGGCGCAGCCGGATGGAAAAACGCGCGACTGGCTCGTCGTGGGACTGGCGATGGGACTCGGTTTCCTTTGTAAATATACCGCGGCCTATCAAATCATTTGCTTTGCGGTTTTCTTCGCGCTCTGGCCGCCGGCGCGGATTCATTTGCGCAAACGCGGCCCATGGTTGGCGCTGCTGATTCTTTTACTTTGCACAACGCCGGTGATTGTTTGGAACGCGGAGCACGGCTGGATCACTGTCCATCACGTCGCGAGCAACGCCGGTCTTGATTCCAAATGGAAACCAACGCTCCGCTACGTCTTGGATTTTTTGGTGGTTGAATTCGCGCTGTTCAATCCATTCTTTTTTGTCGGCGCGATTTTTGCCGCGTTCGCCTTTTGGAAAGTCAGGCGAGAACGTCCGCTCTGGCTTTATTTTTTCTGCATGGGCGCGCCGGTTTTCTTAGGCCACTTACTATGGTCATTTCATTCACGCATCCAGCCGAACTGGATTGCGCCCGCCGTGCCGCCGATGTTCTGCCTGATGGTCGTTTACTGGGACGAACGGCGGCGCAACGGCTGGCACCGGGTCAAACCGCTGTTCGTCACTGGATTGGCGCTCGGTTTCATCGCCAGCGCGTTCATGTATGACAGCAATCTCATCGGCAAAGTCGCTGGCCAATTACTTCCCGGCGAAAAAGACCCCGCCCGCCGTTTGCGCGCGTGGACGCAAGAAGCCGCGCTGGTTGAAAATGCGCGCGAAAAACTTCAAGCCGAAGGTAAACCGGCCTTCATCATTTGCAGCCATTACGGCATCACCGGTGTTTATTCGTTTTACAATGCGCAAGCACGGCAAGGCGTGAATCATTTTCAACCACTTATTTATTCAACAGATTCGGACACGCCGGAAAATCAATTTTATTTCTGGCCGGAATACAATTATCGCGCCGAACGCCAAGGACAAAACGCCATTTACGTTTCCGAAACCGACCTTTACAGAATTGACAGCGATTGGTTATGGAAATGGCTCACGCGACAGCCATTAAATCGCACGACGCCGGCACCCAAAACACTTTCGCCGCAAATTGCAAAGCAGTTTGAATCCGTCACCGACCTCGGTGATCAGGACGTGAAAATCGGAAATCGCGTGTTTCACCGCATTCATTTGTGGGCGTGCTACAACTTGAAATAAATGGCTGAAATCATTTTGCCAGTCCGCGATTACGATTTGGCCGTGACGCTGGATTCAGGACAAGTTTTTCGCTGGCAAAGGGAAAACGACTCGTGGATTGGCGTCGTCGGGAAAAAATTCGTGCGATTGACGCAAATCGAAAAGGGAATTCGTGCCGAAGCCGGCGAACCGCAGGAAGATTGGAATTGGCTCCGCGAATTTCTCCAAACAGAAATTGATTTAGCCGCCATCCTCAAAACATTTCCCGACGATGAACCGATGCGCAACGCCGTCTCGGCCTGTCATGGCTTGCGTTTGCTGCGGCAAGACCCGTGGGAATGTCTCGCGTCATTCATTTTATCCTCGACGAAACAAATCGTCCAAATCCGGCAAATCGTTTCTCAATTGTGCGAATGTTTCGCTCAACCAATTGAAACTTTTGACGGAAAAGCCGCCTTTTTATTTCCGACGACAGAAAAAATCGCCTCGCTGAGCGAAGCGCAACTGCGCTCGTGCAAAATGGGTTTTCGAGCGCCAAATCTTCTGGCGGCGGCGCGCGAAATTGCCAGCGGCAAATTAGATTTGGAAAAAATCCGCGCGATGAATTATACCGACGCACAACACGAACTGATGAAACTGCGCGGCGTAGGCAAAAAGATCGCCGATTGCGTTTTGCTCTTCGCTTACGGGTTCGATTCCGCGTTTCCCGTGGATATTTGGATTGAGCGCGCGTTGCAGCAATTGTATTTCCCGCGCCGCCGCGTGAGCGAAAAGAAATTACTTCATTTTGCGGGGACACATTTCGGCCCGCACGCCGGTTACGCCCAGCAATATCTTTTTCATTACATGCGGACAAAAATAAAATAGACTTTTGCGCGAATGAAACTGGATGTCATTCTCACGCCCGCTGAAATACCTGCGCTGGCCAAGCGCGATTTAAGCAATACCGCCTGCGTCGTTCTCGACATTTTGCGCGCGACCAGCACTTTTGTCACCGCGCTGCAAAACGGCGCAAAAGAAATTATTCCGGTTTCAGAAGTTTCCGAAGCGCTGGCCATCAAGCAAAGCTGGCCGGCAGCCTTACTCGGCGGCGAGCGCAACGGCGTCAAGATTTCAGCCGAGGGAATTTTTTTTGATTTCGGCAATTCTCCCCGCGAATACACGCAAGACAAGGTCGCGGACAAAACCATTATCTCAACGACGACCAATGGCACGCGGGTTTTTCGCGCCTGCGCTAATGCAAAGACGGTTTTAGCCGCGTCATTTCTGAATCTCGAAGCGACGGCGCAATTTATTGAGCAACAAAACTTCGAAAATCTCCTGCTTGTTTGCGCCGGCACGCGGGAAAGTGCGTCGCTGGAAGACATTCTGGCCGCGGGAGCATTTTGCGAATTGCTGGAAGACAATCCGGCGATGGAAATTCCCTCGGACTCCGCGCAAATCGCCTTTCACGCCTTTGCCAAAGTAAAAACCAACCTGAAGCAGGCGGTCCTCAATTCGCAAAATGCCCGGCGCGTGGCGACGATCCCTGAATTGCTTGAGGACGTCGAATTTTGTTTGCAGCGCGACACCTTTCCGCTCGTGGCGGCGATGAATCCCGACGGTTGCCTCCGCAAAATTTAGCTTCCACCATTTATTTCCCCAAAAATAATTTCCGGCAACCGCAATTTTTCCTTTTGCCTGCGCGCATTTGCCGGTTGAATCTCCGCCGTGTCGCGCGATTACGTTTTGCAACCCTATCATTCCGCAATTCATTTGCAGATTGATTACGCGCGCGAACTCAATCCGCAGCAGCTTGCGGCCGTCACCGCGCCGCCCGGCCCTGCCCTCGTCATCGCCGGCGCCGGTTCCGGCAAGACGCGCACACTGACTTATCGCGTCGCGTATCTTTTGGAACAGGGAATTCCTCCCGACCGCATTCTTTTGCTCACGTTCACCAACAAGGCGGCTGGAGAAATGATGCGGCGCGTCTCCGATCTCATCGGGCGGGAACTTCGCGAGTTGTGGGGCGGAACTTTTCACAGCATCGGGGCGCGGATTCTCCGGACGCACGCCGAAGCGCTCGGGTATCGGAGAGATTTCACGATTCTCGACCGCGACGATTCCAAGGATTTGATCAAAGCCTGCGTGGCCGACGCTGGAATTGAGACGAAGGGGACACATTTCCCCAAACCGGAGGTTCTTAACGAAATTTTTTCGCTCGCCGTTAACACGCATAAATCCGAGCAGCAGATTCTTGAGACTCAATTCAGCTACTTCGAGCAATTTGCCGACAAGATTGCAGACATTTCTCAGCGTTATGTGAAACGTAAGCGCGTGACCAACGCCATGGACTTCGATGATTTGCTCGCGCTGTGGTTGAAATTGCTTCAAGAGAACGCAGATGCGCGCGAAATGTATCAGCGCCGCTTCCAATTCATCCTCGTGGACGAATATCAGGACACGAATAAATTGCAGGGCGACCTAATTGACCTCCTTGCCGCGAGGACGAAGAACGTCACCGTCGTGGGCGACGATGCCCAGAGCATTTATGCGTGGCGCGGCGCGAACTTTCTGAACATTCTCGATTTCCCAAAACGTTATCCCGGCGCGAATGTTTTCAAAATCGAGACGAATTACCGCAGCACGCCCGAGATTCTGCAAGTTGCGAACGCGGCGATTGCCGCCAATCGCAATCAATTTACAAAAACGCTCACGCCGTCGAGAAAATCCGGTTTGAAACCGGCACTTATCGCGTGCATGGACGCCGCGCAGCAATCCGCATTCATCGCGCAGCGCGTGCTCGAATTGCATGAGGAAGGCACAAGCATGAATCAGATCGCGGTTCTCTATCGCTCGCACTTTCACGCGCTTGAATTGCAACTGGAATTGACCAAACGGCAAATCCCTTTCTCCATCACCAGCGGCATTCGCTTCTTCGAGCAGGCGCACATCAAAGATGCGACCGCGTATTTGAAACTCGTGACCAATCCGCGCGATGAAATTGCGTTCAAAAGAGTCGCCCAACTGCATCCGGGCATCGGCGGCAAAGGCGCGGACAAACTTTGGAAAATCTTTTCCGCCGAAACGGAACATTTTTTTGGTAGGAGTCGAGGTAACGAGACTCAAATCAAAAACGAAAAATCAGAGACTCCTCACGTCGTCTCCTACAAAAATCCGATTGCGACCGCTTTGGAAACGTGCGCGCCATTTGTCGGCAAGAAAGCCGCCGTTGCGTGGGCGCAATTCGTCGCCACCGCCGCGCAATTGGAAGAAGAGCGCAATCCGTCGAAAATGTTGCGCATCGTGATTGATGCCGGCTACGACGATTACCTCAAAGAGAATTTTGCGAACGCCCGCAATCGTCTGGAAGATTTGGAACAGCTCGCGATTTTTGCCTATCAATTTCCGACGACGGAAGATTTCCTGACGCAATTGGCGCTGCTGACCAATGTCGAAGCCGAAAATGACAATCCAAAGGGTGAGGACGAGCGGATTAAACTTTCCACCATTCATCAGGCGAAAGGTTTGGAGTTCGACGCGGTGTTTGTGATTATGCTTTGCGACGGATTATTCCCGTCGGCGCGCTCCATGGACGACGATGACGGGCTGGAGGAAGAGCGGCGATTATTTTACGTGGCGATTACGCGAGCGCGGAACGAGCTTTACCTCTGTTACCCGCTGATTCGCGGTGGATTCGGCCAGTCGGCGGGAGATTCCATGCAAAGTCCGTCGCGATTTCTTTCTGAAATTCCCAAGGAACTGCTGAACGAATGGAATTTGCGCCCTTCGAACGCATATTAATATGTAGCGGCGGTCGTCAGACCGCCGCAAATCAGTCACCGGCTTTGTGACCAAAGCCGCTACGCCAATTTTCCGCGAAAAAAACCCCGTCACTTTTCATAAGTGACGCAACACTTTTCATTTCTGCAGATGTTTTTTCCATTGGTGACGCGTCACTTTCGATTTCTGCACGCGCTTTTTTCAAAAGTGACACGTCACTTTCGATTGGTGACGCAACACTTTTCATTTATTCTTCAACACTTTTCGAAAGTGTTGCATCACTTTCCATTTCTCCTCGCGCACTTGTCGTTGGTGATGCGTCACTTTCCATTTATTCTTCAACACTTTTCATAAGTGATGCGTCACTTATGAAAAGGGGCGACGAAATTGAGCCGGAAAATGACGGTTTTTAGTCAAAAACACGGGCTTTTCACTCAAATACCCCGTCTTCCGCCATTTCAGCCGTCGTTGGCGGAGTAAATGCAGGCGGAATTGGAATAATCCCTTTGACGAAAATATGAAGGCGGCGCGCGAACTAACTCCCTCTCCTCGCTAAACGAGGAGAGGGCCGGGGAGAGGAGCTTTAATTTATTACGAAATGACAAACCCCTCTCCCTAATCCTCTCCCCGCTTGGGCGGGGCGAGGGAAACTTCTGCGAATGAAATAATTCCCGACGGAATTGCGTTTAATTCTCGCGCTTTTGAGGTTGGGTCTTCCGTTCGCGGGTAAATTGCGTCGTCTGCACGATGATTCCCAGAATCACCAGCACAATAAACAGCAGCGCTTGTTGCGATTGATTGAGCGAAACATTTTGCGCCACCGCCGTGGCACCCGCGAGCGATGACAAAAATATCAGCGCCGGATCCAACAACATCATCGTCAGCAGCGCGCCTACCAATCCGCCGAGGAGATAGGCAATCCACTGGACGCCGGGGGATTTATCGTGCAGCGCCGTCACCGCCAGCGTGGACAGAAAATAGCCGCCCGCAAAAAATCCGGCGATGCCCACGACGATTCGCTGGAGAAAAATGGAAAGAATTGCGCCGAGCACGCCCACAACAATCGCAATCAGGAGAATGACCCACGCGGGCTGGCCTTGCAGGGCGCTGTTCGCGATTTCAAAGCCGACAATAAAGCCGACGCCGCCGACAAACAGCCAGAACAGCCGCCGTCCGAAGAACAAAACCGCCAGCCCCACGAGAATATTTATCCAGTTCATGATTTTTACCATAACCCAAAACCGGCGGAGGGCAAATATTTGTGGCGATTGTGGCATTATGGAAATAACTTCAAACGCGGGCGCAAATCTGGCATCTAATCACCGTGCGTTTTTACCGAATCATTTTTGCCATTTGTTTTTGCGTCGCGGTAAGCGATTGCCGAACACATGCGCAACCGGCGTTGCCTTCGCTTGGCGGTTCTTTTTCCACGCATCATACGACCGCAAAATTAATTCTTTCAACCGATACCGCAAAACCCGGCGACACGATTTGGGCGGGCGTGGATTTAAAGATGGAACCCGGTTGGCATACTTACTGGAAAAACTCCGGGGCAGCAGGTTTGCCGACAAAAATCCAGTGGCAATTGCCTGCGGGAATTACTGCCGGAGAAATTCAATGGCCGCTTCCCGAAAAGCTTCCGCCCGCCGAGGTTACGACTTACGGTTACGAGGATGAAACGATGTTGATTGTGCCGTTGACGGTGGAAACCAATTCAAATTTGCCGATGGGACAAGTGGATGTGAAAGCGAATGTCTCGTGGCTCGAATGCAAAGACGTTTGTATTCCGGCAAATCAAGTTGTCGAAGCCAAGTTAAACATCGGCACTGAAACAAAAACTTCTGCGGATGCGGCATTCATCAAAACATGGCAAAAAACTGTGCCTCAAGCTCCATACCAAGCCGGGGATAACGGTATTGTTGCGGTTGCCGGTATTTTTCCTTTTCATTTTTATTGGGGGAAAACCACGAACGACGACACTCGATCACTACTCGTTCAACTCATTGAAGATTCAGTTTGGGAAGACAACGAATGGAAGCACGCAACCAAAACCGATTTTTATCCATACTCCAACGAGAACTTTGAAGTCGAAGCCGATTCCGAAATAGTTACAAACTTGCTCGGAACTTGCTTACAAAAACCCGTAAAAAAATATTCCGGTGATTGGCCAAAGGAAATCAGCGGCGTAATGGTCTTGGAAGGAAATCATTCTCGAATCGGTTTTGACCTTAAATTTCCTGTCTATGAATTTCCAACCAAAGAAAGCCTAGCCGCACAAGATGCAGCAGTAAGACAAAGGGAAGCGTCGGAATCTTCTGTTGCGGAAAAACGTTCAGAAACAGGCAAGATGCCTGCTCCACTTTGGCAAATGTTCCTCTACGCCTTCATCGGTGGACTCATCTTGAACATCATGCCGTGCGTGTTGCCGGTGATTGCGCTCAAAATTCTCGGGTTCGTCAGCGAGGCGCGCAGCGAACCGCGCCACGTCCGCAATCTTGGATTCATTTACGCGCTCGGCGTGCTCGTCTCCTTTCTCGCGCTGGCCGCAATTGTCATCGCCGTCAAAGCCGCAGGACATCACGCGGGCTGGGGAATGCAATTCGGTAACCCCATTTTCCTCGTCTGCCTCACAACACTCGTCACGTTGGTCGCGTTGAATCTGTTTGGCGTCTTCGAAGTCACCATTGGCGGCAAAACACTGAATGCCGCGGGTCAACTCGCGTCGAAACACGGCGCACCCGGCGCGTTTTTCAACGGCTTGCTCGCGACCACGCTCGCGACGCCTTGCACCGCGCCGTTTCTCGCCCCTGCCCTCGGGTTCGCCTTCGCGCAAAATGCCGAAACCATCGTTTTAATTTTCCTCTTCGTCGGCCTTGGACTCGCCGCGCCGTATGTTTTGCTCAGTTGCAATCCCGCCTTGCTCAAATTTTTGCCCAAGCCGGGCGCATGGATGGAAAAGTTCAAGATCGCCATGGGTTTTCCGATGCTCGCCACCACCGTCTGGCTTTTCAACATCGCCGGCAGCAGTTACGGCAAAGACGTTTTCTGGCTCGGCGTCTTTCTCGTCATCGTCGCGTTCGCGGCATGGATCTTCGGCACGTTCGTTCAACGCGGAAATCACAAAACTCTGGCGGCAATCATCACCGTCTTGCTGCTCGCCGGTGGATACGCCTTCGCCCTGGAAAAAGAATTGAACTGGCGCGCGCCGATTTCCGCAAACACGCCCACTGCTTCTGGAACGACGTCTGCGGATGAAATCCCCTGGCAACCATGGTCGCCTGAAGCCGTCGCCGCAGCGCGCGCGGCAGGCCGTCCGGTGATTGTAGATTTCACCGCCGATTGGTGCCTGACGTGTCAGGTGAACAAAAAGCTCGCCATCGAAATCACCTCCGTGCGCGCCAAGCTGAAAGAAATCAACGCCGTTGCCCTTGTGGCCGATTACACGCGCACGCCGGAAAACATTTCTGCCGAATTGGACAAATTCAATCGTGCCGGCGTGCCGCTAGTGTTGGTTTATCCGAAAGAACCGGACGCACCGGCCATTGTCCTGCCCGAAGTGCTCACGCCGGGGATTGTTTTGAACGCGCTTGATAAAGCGGCGAAATAAGTCCAGAGCATCCTTGGACGACTTTCTGGCGGAATCGGGCAACTATTTGGCGGGATTGGCCGCAATCCACTATCTTTTGCGCGAACGGAAGTGCGTTCTCACCTCGCGCCAGACGTCTTCGTGATAATCGGTCAGGGGAGACATTTGCCGCAATGCCAGATCAAGCGTGTGTCGCAATCCGTCAATTCGGTTCCGCTGTTCGATGCCTTGGGCTTTTCGGTAGGCCGCCCCCGTGTGCCGATAGGCGACGAAGATTTCTTCGATGACGGCCGCTTTGGCGTCTGTCGTTTCCAGGATTGTCCGGCCATCATTCATTATTGCAGAGGGATAGTATCATTTTGCCGATTTTACGGGCAAGAAGGAGATGATATTTTTTATTTCGCGATCGCCATAAACCGTGAGCCAGCGATTGTCAGTCGTGCGATATCCCAAACAACGGGAGCCGACGCATTGGACAATCATCAGTTCGCCTACGGGCGACTGTTCAGGCTCCGAATCTTTCTTCTGAAAATGTAAACTGTTTATCATGATTAAAACATATCATAAGCCGACCAACTCACTAACCGCATATTGTTCATTCCGCCACAGGTGTTGATGACACTTAAACAAGGCAGAATCCCAACGGCAAAAAAAGACGCGCTTTTGGCTTTAAACGTGGAGTCAGTTTTCCAAATGCGCCCTATTAATGGATGAAATGATAAGCCAGTTTCCAGACCATTTGACACCCAAGGCCGACGAAGAGTTGTGCCATTGCCCTATCGCGGCCGAACGGGAAGCCTTCGAGCATCCGCGGGATTTTTTCCAAAACAAATATGTTTATCTGGTGATTTCGTCGCGCGCGGGCGGATTGTCCGTGGGCGTGAATCTCAATCCGGTGATGCGTTGCACGTTCAATTGTGTTTATTGCGAGGTGGATCGGACCCAGTCGCCACGCATTCCGGTTTTGGATGTTGACCGGATGGCCGTGGAATTACGCCGGACGCTCGACCTGGCGAAGAAGGGAAAGCTCCGCCAATTGCCGTTCTACAAAAATCTTTCACCGGACTTGTTGGAAGTGCGGCACGTGGCCTTGAGCGGCGACGGCGAGCCCACGTTGTGCGGACAATTTGTCGAAGCGGTGCAAGGCGTGGTGCATTTGCGCGCGATGGGCAAGTTATTCAAAATGGTTTTAATCACCAATTCCACGTCGCTGGATCGTCCGGAAGTTTTGGCGGGGCTGAAATATTTTACGCGGGACGATGAAGTGTGGGCCAAGCTCGACGGCGGCACGCAGGATTACATCAATCGCGTGAACGGTTCCCCGTTTCCGCTGGGAAAAATCCTCAACAACATTTTATCGGTCGGCAAACGGCGGCCGGTCGTCATCCAGAGTTTGTTCCCGCTCATCAATGGCGAGGAGCCGTCGGAAAAAGAGATTCTTGAATACGCGCAGCGATTGAAAGAGTTGAAAGACGAGGGCGCAGAAATCTCGTCGGTGCAGATTTATTCCGCAACACGTCCGATGGCGTTGAAAGGTTGCAGCCATTTGTCCTTGAAACAGCTTTCGGCAATCGCATCCGTCGTGCGAAAGGTCACGAAATTGAACGCAGAAGTTTTTTAACGAAGCGGTGCGGGTTAAACCGGTGAGGAATCAGACAAGTCCGGAGCATTTTAAGGCGACTTTGGCATGGAGATTGACAATTCCAGCCGGTTTAGATTGGATTAAAAGCACATGCGTCTCAGATATTTGCCCCTTTTGCTCGCGGTTATTCTTCATTTGACCGGTAATGTCGTTTTTGGCGACCAGTGGATTAAAATGTCCGCCCCGAACAAGACGTGGTTTGCCATCACCTGCTCTGCCGATGGCAAGACCGTGGCGGCAGCGGCCATCTTTGATTCTATTTATGTTTCCCACGACAGCGGAGCGAGTTGGACATTGACCGGCGCGCCCACGAATTATTGGACATCCATCGCTTGCTCGGCGGATGGACGGCAAATCATCGCTGCGGCGGCCGGGGAAGGGCTTTTCATTTCAACCAATTCCGGTGCTTCATGGAATCCAATAAAAGCACCGGAAGAAACCTGGGTAGAAGTGGCATCTTCCGCAGATGGAACCGTCCTTGGCGCTCTGGCTTCTGATGGTTCACTTTTCATTTCCACCGACTCAGGAGAAACATGGCCGCAAAGCGAAAGTCCATCGGGCATAAACCGAATCGCCTGCGACGCTGACGGAACCAAATGGGTGGCGACACAAGGGTTGGATGGCGGCATTTTTGTTTCGAAAGACATGGGCAACACGTGGAGGCAAACCAGCGCGCCGGTTTCGTATTGGAAAGACGTTGCTTCTTCCGCGAATGGTCAGACATTGGTCGCGGTCCAAAGCGGCATTATCCCGGATAATGTGTCGCCTCCTTCTGGAGTGGCCGTGCTTGGCCGAATTTACGTTTCGCATGACGGTGGCGGAACCTGGAAACCCGCCTTAGTTCCGAAAATGCTGTGGCAATGCATTGCCTGTTCTGGCGATGGCAAGAAAATGGTCGCAGCAGAACTTTCCCCAAGATACATTTATCGCTCGCTTGACGAAGGCATGCTGTGGTTTCGCGATTTATCTCCCGATCGTGGCTGGACAGACCTAGCCGTCTCCGTCAACGGAAAGAAATCGTTCGCTACGGATTTCTTTGGCGGCATTTATTCGTCGAAATAAATTTGTTCCGGTTCAAAGTTGGTAAGTCCGGG
>Ga0206814_10071_pt1 | contig 26784 bp, 22 predicted proteins | sample Alteio_BWOrgCont_90_FD_152850 | JGI IMG/M metagenome (GOLD analysis project Ga0206814, IMG submission 152850) | Enriched cells from forest soil in Barre Woods Harvard Forest LTER site, Petersham, Massachusetts, United States -... | ecosystem: Environmental > Terrestrial > Soil > Temperate forest >...
GCAAATCCCCGGGCGGTCGCCACACCCAGCCTTTGGCAGGTCCGCCGGCCGATCAACACCGCCTCGGTAGAGCGCAGACGCAAGTTCGAGCCGTGGCTAGGTGAGTTTAAGGAGCTACTCGATGACCAGTGAAATTCAGGACGCCCCAATCGAGGCGTCAACACAGAAAATGACGTTTGACGTCGCCATCATCGGTGGTGGGCCCGCTGCCACCACCTGCGGAAGTTTCCTTCGCATACACCGTCCGGATATCCGAGTAGGCATATTCGAGCGCGAAGTATTTCCGAGAGAGCACGTCGGCGAGAGCCAGCTCCCGCTTTGCTGTAAGATCCTAGATGAGATCGGGGCCTGGGATAAGGTCGAGCAGGCCAATTTTCCCGTCAAAATCGGCGCCACCTATCGCTGGGGAAACTCGGATGATCTTTGGGACTTCAACTTTATCAGCAACGGCGCCTTTGACGACGTGTCCAGGCCGGCCAAGTTTGAGGGTCAGCGCCTTGTAACCGCCTTCCAGATCGATCGCTCGATCTTTGACAAGATCCTCCTGGAGCACGCTCGCGAACTGGGCTGTGAAGCGTTCGAGGGCACTGGGGTTCGACAGGTCAACAAGACCGCCGATCACATCGACGGGCTCGTTTTAGATGACGGAACTATTGTCGAGGCCAACACCTATGTCGATGCGTCGGGACACATCGGCTTCCTCCGCCGGGCGATGGGAGTTGAGGTTGAAGAACCGAGTTCGCTGAAGAATATCGCGATTTGGGATTACTGGCAAAACGCGGAGTGGGCGGTCAAGCTAGGCATCGGCGGAACACGCATTCAGATCATGTCGGTGGGATACGGATGGCTGTGGTTCATCCCGCTGAGCCCAACGCGAACCTCGCTGGGGTTCGTTTGCCCGGCGGATTATTACAAGCAGTCAGGGCTGCGGCCAGAGGAGCTCTACCTCAAGGCCATCGAAGACGAGCCGCGCATCCGGGAACTTGTCAAGAGCGGTTATCGAGAAGGTCCATTTTCAACCACCAAGGACTGGTCGTTTGTAGCCGAGCGCTGGACTGGAGCGAATTGGCTCCTCATCGGTGAGGCGGGGGGGTTCGCCGATCCAATCCTGTCCGCTGGAATGAGCTTGGCTCACGCTTCTGCTCGGGAAGCTGCCTTTTCGATCCTTGAGATGGGGAAGGGACGCGATGCGTGGCTCAAAGAGCAATATGAGTCGCGCAACAAACGGAAAGTGCTTCAGCATATCAAGTTCGCCGATTATTGGTATTCAGCAAACGCCCATTTCAGCGAACTTAAGGAATTTACACGAGAAATTGCCGCCGATGCCGGGATCGACTTGGATGCTGATGCGGCTTTCCAGTGGCTCGGTACCGCGGGATTCATCGAGGAGGACATGGTTGTCGGCGGGCTCGCTCTCTTCGATTTGGCGAGCGTTCACTTGATCGCAAAGCGCCTCTCCAATGAGCCGGCCACGAGCCCCATCGATGGGTACAGCGGCTTTATGCTGAATTTGAAAGGAGCAGACCAGATTCAGGTCGCGTCGTATGCGAACGGTAAGGTCACTGCCATTCCGGCTTTTCGGCGGGGCGAAAAGATGCTCCCGATGGTTGGAATGTTCGGGATGCTGGTGGCCGCCCTTCAATATTCTCCGAGCCTCGATATCGCCGGCAAATTCATCATCGCGCGTCTTCGGGAGCAGGGAAAAGCTTACGATGCGGAGATCCACGCGGACATGGTTCAGGCCCTCGAAGCGATGGCCCGAGACGGCTGGGTGAAGTGTAAGAAGTTTGAGGGCGCGACACCCATCAACGCCCGCTGGGAAGACCATCGAGGACTTATAGAGGCGAACCACGACGAGGATCTGCCCAATGAGCGGCTTGCCTCCGGACTCAGGCCCACTGCCGAATCCTAGGCGAATTCAAGTGCTGGTTGAATAAACGATTAACCGCATATTATTTCATGGCTTGATGGCCGGGCAATCAAGCCACTCAATCCCATGCTGTCACTGCTGACTACGCTCGTCACTATGTCTATCGCAACAACGACTCCGCACTGGACCTTAACGTTTCAAGACGACTTCGATGGAAAGGCCGGTACGGCGCCTTCAACGGCTCACTGGGCGCGAGATCTGGGTGGGAGCGGCTTTGGCAACAATGAGTTGGAAAGCTATACAGACGGAAATTCCAACGCATTCCTGGACGGCAAAGGGAACCTTATCATCGAAGCGCGAAAGGAGTCGACTACCGGCGCCGACGGGAAGACATGCGCTTATTCGTCGGCACGACTGTTGACAAAAGGCAAGTTTTCCCAAGCCTATGGAAAGTTCGAGGCTCGAATGAAGATTCCACAGGGCAAGGGCATCTGGCCTGCCTTCTGGCTCCTGGGCGAAAGCATCTCTCACGGGGGTTGGCCCAACTGCGGCGAGATCGACATTTTGGAGTCGGTTGGGGCGGCGCCGATGACGGTTTATGGCACCTTGCACGGCCCTGGATACTCCGGCGGGTCAGGCATTCAAGGCCGTTTTGCCGTTGACAAGCCGCTGTCGGACGACTTTCACACCTACGCGATTGAATGGGAACCGAACGAGATCAGGTGGTATTTCGATGGCAAATGCTATTCGACCGTTACCCGCGATCGGGTGGCAAACCACGATTGGCCATTCGACAAGCCGTTCTTTATCATTCTGAATCTGGCCGTCGGTGGTTATTGGCCCGGAAATCCTGACAATACAACCACCTTCCCACAGCGCTTGATTGTCGACTACGTCCGCGTCTACACGCAAAAGCGCGTGTAGACGGGACCACCGTAGCAGTTTGCATTATCAGAGGTTCTTCTGGACTCTGGAAACGATTTCCGCCTTCGGCATCAATCCTACTGCCACGTCCACCACCTTACCGCCCTTGAAGAACGTCAGATTCGGAATGCCCTGAACTCCAAACCTCGTTGCGACGTCTGGCGCTTCGTCGATATCGACTTTTAGGAATGTCGCCTTACCCTTAAGCTGCTCTGCTGCGGCCTCCAGTTCAGGAAGCATTCGCTTACATGGACCGCACCAGGTGGCGGAGAAATCCACCAAAACCAGTCCATCCGCCTGAATCGCCTTCTGCTCAAATTCTGCTTGCCCAACCTGTGTAACGAAACTCATCTGTTTACTCCTTTTGCTCTGGCCCGATGCTGCAGCCGCTTACCCTAACACCGCAATACCGAAAAACCAAGCTTGTAGGTAGATTGTTCCTCATGAGAACGCTGATTGTCAAGTAGTTGTTTGACTATTTGATTGAGTATCCTAAGGCATGCCTGAAATCAGCCTGGATGACCGCGCACGAGTGTTCTCTGCCCTATCCGACCCCACGAGGCTGAGACTTGTGGAGATCCTCGCGTCGGAGGAGGAACTGTGCGGGACCCAGATTGCCCACCGCGCCGGGATTAGCATTGCTCTGCTCAGCCACCACTGGAAAGTCCTCTCCGAAGCAAGGGTTGTCATACGGGAGCGGAGAGGTCAAAGGCAATACTGCAAGGTTGACCGTGAGGTTTTGGAATCCGCTTTCGCCTACGTGTGGCCGAGAAGCCGCCTTCAGTCGGCAATTAAGACGCAATAGCCGATTCGCGGGTTCGTCCACAATTAGAATGTGCTTGATCAACTTGCTCGCGATGCCGAAGCAGCCCTAAACCAGGGGAGGCTCGATGAGGCCGAAGCACTCGCCGGACAAGTTCTGGCTCAGGATCCGGGTCACCAGCGGGCAGCTGTTATAGCCGGCATGGTCGAAGCGCGGTCGGGAAGATCAAAGCAGGCCATCATAAGGTTCGATCGAATCGCGTCCGCTGATCCCGACCAATTCGAGGCCACGTTCTGGCTGTCGGTGCTTTATCGCCAAACAAATCAGCCAAACGAATCGGTGCGCTTTGCCGAGCGCGCGGTCAAGCTTCGCCCCGCCGAAGCCCACGTCTACAGCAACCTCGGCATGAGCCAACTCGCAACTCATGACTTGGCGAACGCCGTGTCCAACTTCCAGCGCGCTGCCGCTATAAACCCAAGTCTGGCGCCGAACTTCCACCACCTGGGAACGGCTCTGCAGTTACAAGGCAGAGACGACGAAGCCATTCAGGCATTTCGCCGCGCCCTTGAATTGGCGCCAAATTCATTGGAATCACTTCATTTTCTCGGGCAGTCGCTCATGAATCAACTCGACACCGCCGGGGCAATCGAGTGTGCGCAGCTTGCGCTTATGCTGAAACCGAACTCAGCGACCGCACACCTGCTTCTAGCCAACGCCCTCATCGCGGCAAACCGGATCGAAGAAGCCGAGAAGCACATGAACCTTGCGGCAGAACTCAACTCCAAGGAGGGGACGCCGCACGCCATGCTCGGTATGCGGCTGCAAGGGCTTGGACGGCTCGAAGAGGCGAACGCCAGCTTTCGCAAGTCGATTGAACTGCAACCCGAGCAAGGTTTTGCGTATTGTGCCCTCGTCCGAAACCACAAAGTCAATCCGGACGACGCCGAGTTGATCGCTCAAATGGAGCGGCTCACGGCGGCGAATATCCCGCTCCGGGGCCAGAGCTTTCTGCACTTCGGCCTCGGAAAGGCCTATGAAGATCTGAAGCAGTACGAACGCGCGATGGGCCACTTCGACGAGGCAAATCGAATCTCATACAAACTTCGCTTCGGCGACGGCAAATTCGATCGGCAGCTATATGCGGCCTCAATCGATTGGGCGATCAAGACATTTACGCAAGGGTTCTTTGCGAGCAATCGGAACGGGATGAACGAAAGCGATCAGCCGATCTTCATCGTCGGCATGATGCGCTCTGGCACGACTTTAGTCGAACAAATCCTCTCAAGCCATCCGGAGGTCGGGGCGCGCGGCGAGCAGCCGTTTTGGATGAAGCGAGGGGCAGAGGCTATTCCTACGGGAACTAGCCGAGTGGACGCTGCCAAACTCCGGCGGCTTACATCCGAGTACCTGAAAATCCTTCAAGCGACGTTCTCAGATGCTCGACACCTGACGGACAAGATGCCGGACAACTACCTTTTGCTTGGCCTAATTCACACCGCGCTGCCGAACGCTCGGATTATCCACACCCGAAGAAATCCGATTGACACCTGCATCTCGATCTACACGACGCCGAATCGGACTTCTGACCCTTACGCGAACGACCGCGAAAACATTGTGTTCGCTTACCGGCAGTATTTGAAGTTGATGGAGCACTGGCGGACGGTGCTGCCAAAGGACCGGCTTTTCGAAGTAAGTTACGAAGACCTCATCGCCGACAGAGAACCGACTACAAGGTAAATGGTCGCGTTTTGCGGCCTAGACTGGAATGAAGCTTGCCTGTACCCCGAGGACAACGAACGCGCCGTCGCCACCCCTAGCGTGTGGCAAGTTAGGCAGCCCGTATACACCGGCTCCGTCGAACGCTGGCGTAAATACGAGCCATGGCTGGGCGCCTTCGCAGACCTGAAATTGTAAATAAGGCCGCGTGGAGTTCCACGCGGCCCTATTGCGGCTAGTTGGTCGTTCCGGCAGCGGGAGCGCTGGTTTGCTGAGCTGCTTTCTTTTGACCGACGCCTTGACTGTGGGGCCTCGACGGCGCCTTGCCAAGCTCCTCGTGGAGCTGCTTTTCATCCGGCTGCGGAGAACCGCAACCGGCCATCAAGCAAACGCCCAAGGCGCCCACGACGAACAAGAACACCGACTTCACGATCCGGTTGGCCAGAACGCCTTGATGGCGAGAGCTGGTCCCCCGTTGATATTGATCGGAATAGTCGTACCCATCAACTGCTTCCACGGAGTCGTCTTGGCGTGTCCGTCGACACCCGCCCAAACCGTCAAACCGTTAGGCAGCGGCGCGGCACCGACATTACCGCTTGGCCACGGCACGAACCCGACGGTCGGTCCGTCGCTATCTCGCTGGCGAGCGATGGGTCCGCAGATCGTTGATGCACAACCGTATGCGTTTGAACCGCAGCCGCTATAGTACAGGTCGAAGTTGTCAGGAGTGTCGTTGCTATTGCCGAAGTCGCCGTCCCCAGGGGCCATTGCCCACATGAAGTCCCAAGTTCCCGACTGGGCAATCATGACCTGATCGGAAGGATTGGCAACTGCAGTGGTCGTCAAAGATGGTGATCCACCATTCGCATAACCGGTAGATGCCCAGTCGGCGCCTGGTTCGGAATACGCTCCTCCGATACCGTCGTAGTACCACAGTTGACCGCCAGTCATGAGTTTGCCGGCAGTTTGCTGCCCGAACGTCCAGTTCTGAGCGGTTGTCTTCGCAGTCGACGATCTTGCCGGCGGCATTCCCCAGAGACCATAAAGTGCGAAGGCGCCGTATCCGCCACCGGCGTCGCTTGAGTTGGGCAAAACGTTCGGTCCCGTAGGATCCTGAAGAATCCCCCATGACTTCATGTACGGCTGCTGCACGTAACTCCAGGGATACATATCGCCGGTAGGCTGACCCGCGGCGTTAGTTGGGAACTGTACGGTGGGAGCAAAGCTATCGTCGAAATCGCCGGAATACATGATTTGGGCGAGTGCCATCTGCTTGGCGCTGCTTAATGCAACGGTCCCTTTAGCGGCGCGTTTCGCCTGCGCGAATACTGGGAACAGGATCGCCGCCAGGATGGCAATGATCGCGATGACCACCAAAAGCTCAATAAGAGTAAAGCCTCTTTGCTTGGTTCTATTCATAAGTGATTCTCCTTCGAAGAAATGAGAGCTAGACATAGGAAACACTTCGGGCGGGAGGCGAGGCAACCGTGCCGCGGTCGAGAAGGGGAGCATCCAGAAGAACATGGCGGTAAGCCTTTTGCGGGCCTCCCGTCATCCTTTTGATCACCATCTCGGCCGCCAGTTGGCCGATCCGCTCGAAGTCTTGGAGATGAGTCGTGAGGTACCCGCCACCGGGTACCCATCGTAAAATGCCGTCGAATCCAATGACCGACATCTGTTGAGGAACCTTGATCTTTCGATCGTGCAGAACCTCACACACCTGAAGGGCGATGTGGTCGTTAACGGCAAAAATGGCAGTTGGCCTGTCCTCAAGTTCGAGGCACGCCTCCAACGCTGATTCGACACCTTCGCGCACGTCAACCAAGTCGTGCATGATGTAATCCTCTCGAAGCGGTATTCCCGCCTCTTTCAAGGCGCGGCGATAGCCGTCCTCTCGTTCTTCCACGCTGGATACAGGTTCGATGTTGCTGAGGAAAGCAATGTTGCGATGCCCATGCTCGATCAAGAATTGAACGGCGTGACGCGCTACAAGTTCGTTATCGGTTCCCACAAAATCGGTGGGAAACTCTTCCGGAGGGAGACGATCGACAAAGACGGTGGCAACGCCTGCGTCTCGCAAAGCCCAAAGGGCTGGAAGGTTTCGCTGCCCGCCCAGATACCAAATGATGACTCCCGCATCCTCGGGATCTTCAGCCATCGACTTAAGAAAGTTGGCCTCAGAGTCAAAGATGGACTCCCAGTCACCACCGACGGCGTTGGCAACGACGAGGCGAACGTCACTGCCGATATCCGCGCGCTGAATACCCTTCAGCATCGAAGCAGCCGCATAGTCACCCGTATTCGGCCAAAGCCAAATTCCGATATGCCGTTTGCCGGTTTTAGCCTGCGGCTTGGGCACCGAACCGCCGGTTACAACGGGGCGGCAGCGCGGTTTGACTTCGATGATTCCCTTCGCCGCAAGGTCCTTAATCGCTGCGCGAACGAGGGCGCGGCTAACCCCGAATTCCGTGGAAAGCTCCCTCTCGGTTGGAAGCGCGTGTCCAGGAGGCAAAACCTGACTGCGAATCAATTCGCCAATCCTTCCGCTGACCCCCGCGATCATCGGCGTGTCAGATTTTGAGATTTCGTTATCACGCATGCGGCAATCGATAGACCAGATTGAACCAAAATTAGTTCACGGCGCGCTTAGTTTAGCATCGCAATGGGCGGATGACCCTCTTCGGTGAGAAATCTCTTCCGCAATTCTCAGGTTTGGTCAGTGTATTAAACCAAAATAGACCAAATGTGTTGCCTCTATGCAGGCATAACGCCTCTGTAGGCGCGGGATGGTTCGTACCCGCGTTCGGGGCGGGCGGCAAGAACGACGGTGGTTCGACGGCGATAACTGGGTCGCGGGTACGAGCCATCCCGCGGCTACAAAACGCTCAATCGGCTTTGTTTGTCAAAAACTGGCGTCATTTCTATACGGGCCCGCGTGCAAGTTGGACTTTGACTTTTCGATTTCGGAGCTTGCATCGGCGCAACGCCTCTACAACCGTTTCTCCCTGAGCGGCAGGTACTTCGACAAATGCCGTTCGATCGAGAATATCGATAACTCCGATCGCCTTTCCGGCTAACCCCGCTTCATTCGTTATGGCTCCAACCAAATCGCTCGGACGCAGGCCATCTTGCCGGCCCATGCCCACGAAAATCCGGACCATACCAAGCTCCGGCTGCTCGAGGTCATGCGCCATCTCGTCGGCCGCCTCGATCTTCGCCGTATGTTGACTCTGCCAAAGCATGTGTAAGGCCGCCGCCGCAACCTCGGAAGACTCAAACTCCTCTGAAAGGTCGACGACCGTCGCCAGGTGGCTCTCATATCCACCGGCTCGCAAAACCTCCAACAGCGACTCTTGGAATTGGGCCCGCCTCCGCGAGGCGATATCGGACGCCGTTGGAATCCTGGCAGGCTTGATGGTCGAACCGATCAGCCGCTCGATGTTCTTGAGTTGGACTCGCTCCCTGCCCGAAACGAGCGTGATCGCATCGCCAGTGCGACCCGCACGGCCGGTCCGCCCGATTCGGTGGATGTATTGCTCCACGTCCCATGGAATGTCGTAGTTGATGACGTGGGTCACCGTGTCGATATCCAACCCCCTGGCGGCGACGTCGGTGGCGATCAGAAGGTCGGCTTGGCCCTCTCGAAATCGTCGCATCACGCGATCGCGCTCCGGCTGGTTCATATCGCCGTGAAGCGCCTCGGTGTTGTAGCCCCGCAGCCGCAGGTTCTCACTTAAGTCGGCCGTCTCTTGCCTGGTCCTACAAAAAACAATCGTCGGCCCCGGCGTTTCCATGTCCAGCACTCGCGCCAGTGCCTCAAGCTTCTTGCCGGGCGGGACTTCGTAGTAAGTCTGATTGGTTGTGTCTAAAGTTCGTTGCTTAGACTTGATCGTAACGTTGACCGGATCGTGAAGGTACTTCTTCGTAAGCAGCAAGATGCGGGCCGGCATCGTCGCCGAGAAAAACGCCAACTGGCGAGGTTCCGGCAGTTCCGATAGAATCGCCTCCAAATCCTCCGCAAACCCAAGCGCCAACATCTCGTCCGCTTCGTCAAGCACGCAGAACGAGACTTGGGCGATTGACAGCGAGCCGCGACGAAGGTGGTCGAGAACGCGTCCGGGGGTACCCACGACGATGTGCGCTCCATTCCGAAGCGATCGGAACTGACGGTCGATCGGTTGCCCGCCATAGACCGGCACCACTCGCAACCCCGAATGCTTGGCGAAGTCGTGAAGATCGCCGGCAACTTGAACGGCCAACTCTCGCGTCGGCGCCAGAATCAACGCCTGGGGTTCGACCCGCGATGGATCGATGCGCTGAATGATCGGAAGGCCGAATGCGGCGGTCTTGCCGGTGCCAGTCTGGGCGCCTCCGATAAGATCTCGACCCGAAAGCAAAACCGGAATGGCCTTCGCCTGAATAGGAGTCGGCTTTTCAAAGCCCAGGTCCGAGACGGCCCTCGTGATCTGTTCCGAGAGGCCAAGCTCAGAAAATGAAGGCAGTTCCTCCGGCTCGATGAAAACCTCAGGTTCGGGTTTTGGTATCCGTGCCGGTTTCGGAGACGCTTGACGAGCCTCTTTGCGACCTTCTTTTGGAGGCTGGGGCGTGAAGACGGGCCGTTTTTTGGGTGACTTAGGGTTGAGGGGAATGAAACGCTTTGGAGGTTTGGGCATGGTGAGATCCGCTGAAGCCCAAGTGGGTAGTCAGGCAACTTATGAGATCAGTGTGACATGCGATCGCCTAGCCAGGAAGTTTGGGGGCAGTAGAGCTATTGAGCCACTCGTCAAAGAACGAGGTCATATCCTGCCCGGAAACCTTACTCGCAACCTCGATCCAGTCCTTAACCGAGGCATTGCCATATCGATTTTTGGCGATGAACTCTTTTACGGTCTGAAAGAACTTGGCATCGCCGAGAGTCCGGCGCAGCGCATGAAAAGTCAGAGCGCCACCAATGTAACTCTGCTGGCCAAAAACATCCTGGGTGGCAAGGTGACCCGGCTTAAGCCAATGGCCGGGGGCGGAAAACTGATCGTAGGCCGACTTAACTTTCTTGATGTAAGCCTCTTTGCCGTCGGTCAACTCGGTCAGCAGCCATTCCGAGTACTGGGCGAACCCCTCAACCCACCAAATGTCGTCACCCCAATTGGTTATGCTGACGCAATCACCGATCCACTGATGCGTCAATTCGTGACACAGAACCTCCGGGCTTGACGAGCCCTCTGGCCCAAAAACCGGGATGGAAGTGGTTTCGATGGCCGAGCCGGCCATCAACGTATTGGCCTTCTCGACCTCTTTCGGCAGGATGATTGTGCCGTACGATGAAAACGGATACGATCCGATTCTGTCCGACAGATACTGCATGAACTTGGGCGTGATCTGAAGGGGTTGAATATATTGGGTCTCTGTTCCAGGCGGCAAATAGTTGGTGATCGGGAGGTTATTTGGGCCGACTTGCTTGAACGTTCCGTACTTGCCGAATGCGACCACAGCCATGCAGGTCATCGAAGGCTTATCCAAAACAAAATGCGACTTGCCGGATGAGACGGTTGTCGCAATCCCGTTGGCGATCCCGATATAGGGGCTCGGGGTAGTCACGTCGATATCGAAAGTAGCCTTGTTACGGGGGTGATCGTTGCATGGAAACCAGGTGTGTGCCAAATCCGGCTCGCAGACGGCAACTGCGCCTCCCGCATAGGTAATCCAACCTGAGGTCATTCCAGTTGGCAGAGCTGCCGATTGCGCCACCTGCGGATTTCCTGAGTACACCGTCTCGAGTGAGAACTTGGCGTCCTTGGCGATAGCCGTCGTCGGCTTTATTCGAAGCTTGGAAGGCGTTCTCTCATACGGCACTGCGGCACCGTTGAGCTTTACCGCACTGATCGTAAAACCTGAAAAATCGAGGGAGAAAGTCGATAACTCCGTCTTGGCCACGGCCTCCATGGTCACGTCTCCTTTCAGCAGGTTGGTAGAAGGGTTGTAGTTGATCTTCAGGCCGTAATGCGACGCCAAATAACCTCTGTTGCCAAGAGTTGGAAAGGTGGGATCGCCGATTCCGTCCTCCTGGGCTGCCGAAATGGCGGCTAACAAACACAGAAATCCGATTGAACCGGCACGGCTTCGCATACGCCAGGAGCCTACCCTTTGGGGCCTTCCGGATCGAGTCGGTATATTGCCATTGACGGAAGGATCTACGATGACGATTTCACTCCTTGCTTTAATTACGACCGGCATCTTTCTTGACGCAGTTCAGAATGAGCGATTCCCTCACTTAAGCTCGGTTTTCAGCGACCACATGGTGCTTCAGCGTGGGAAGCGAAACGCCTTTTGGGGCTGGACCAATCCTGGTGAAAAGGTGAAGGTGTCCGTGGGGGGTAAATCCGCATCGGGGGTGGCAGATTCTAACGGCAAGTGGGTCGTTAGGCTTAATCCGCCCGCTACCGGCGGCCCATATACACTGACCGTCGATGGCTCCTTTCACCGTGAGCTTAGCGATGTCATGGTAGGGGATGTTTGGCTGTGTACGGGGCAATCCAATATGGAATTCGGCTTGACGATGGCACTCGGCGGACGCGCCGACGCCGCAGCCGCTGACGAACCCAATATCAGGCTTTATATGGCGCCCAGACAGTTTGGCTACACGCCGAAGCCGATGAACCCCGCGGAATGGCAGGTATGCAATCCGAAGACAGTGGCGACCAACGGCTGGGGCGGGTTTTCCGCCGTCGGATATTATTTCGGCCGCGAACTCCAGCGCAAATTGAAGGTGCCGATAGGCCTGATGGAGATCGCCTGGGGCGGCACAAGTGCGGAAGCCTGGACGAGCGCCGAAGCCTTGCGACCGCTAGGCGATTTCGATACCGAACTCGACCAGTTAGCGGTTTTGACTAAGGCCGGAGCCCCGCCAATCGGCACCTATACCGAACTTTGGATGACGCAGAACGATGAGGGCACAAAGAACGCCTGGGAAAAGCCTGACTTAGCCACTTCCGATTGGAAAGCAACGTCGCTGCCGGATGCGTTCACCACCGTCGGAATGTCGGGGAAAAAGGGCGTCGCCTGGTTTAGAAAGGAGGTGGACGTTCCCAGTCCCTCTCCGAGCGGGCGCGCAGCCCTTTCGCTTGGACGAATCCAAACCTACGATACGGTTTGGGTAAACGGCGTGATGGTCGGTTCTACCAATGGACCAGGTCCGCGCCGATACTCTTTCCCGGCCACGGCGCTTAAACCAGGCAAGAACGTGATCGCGGTTAAGGTGTTCAACATCCGAGGAAAAGGCGGATTCACATCGCCGACCGAGGATTACTATTTGGATACAGGCGATGGCACGCACATCTCGCTGAGCGGCGACTGGTTCGGGAAGGCTGGCGCCGAGATAAAGGCGGGCGGCCCCGCTCCAAAGGACAACGAGCCCAACCCCACGATTCCGTCTGTTTTAATGAACGGCATGATCGCGCCGGTGACGCCAATAGCGATTCGAGGCGTGATTTGGTATCAAGGCGAGACCAATTCCGGGCGGGCTTACCAATACCGAAAGCTGCTGCCGGCAATGATCGCCGATTGGCGGCGGCAATTCGGCCAGGGAGACTTCCCTTTCTACATTGTGAGTCTGGCATCGTGGCAACCTCGTCTGGATCAGCCCAGCGACAGTGGGTGGTCCGAGTTGCGTGAGGCTCAAGCCATGACGGCGGCAAATGTCCGACGAAGTGGCTTGGTCATCACCACCGACGTCGGCAACACCACAGATGTCCATCCCAAAGATAAGAGAACCGTGGGAGAACGCCTCGCATTGGTCGCGCTCGCGAACGAATATCGAGAGCAAATTCCCTACTCTGGGCCCATCTACCGCAAGATGGCAATCGACGGCTCCAGCATTCGATTGTCATTCGATCACACCAACCAGAGGCTTGTTGCCAAGGACGGCGACCTTGTCGGCTTCGCGATCGCCGGCGCCGACCACAAATACCATTGGGCGGACGCAAAGATCGACGGAGACTCGGTCGTCGTTTCCAGCAAGGATGTCCCGTCTCCAATCGCTGTACGGTACGCGTGGGCCGCGAACCCGGCATGCAACCTGTACAACGGCGCTGGCCTACCCGCTGTCCCGTTTCGCACCGACAATTGGAAAGGCGTGACTTTCTCGAACAAATAGCAGGTTAACGCGTTGCCTGGTAAGGTTTTTCCATGAAGCTTCTTGCCATGAGCATTGTTGCTCCCTTCATCTTCCTGACACCCGCAGCTTGCCTAGCCCAGTCCGGAGTACCGGTTGGACATTGGTTGCTGCAGGACGAGGCGAAGGTTCCCGCCGATGGTCAAGCGCTCTCCATGGTGGGATACCGGCCGGCAGGCTGGTACCCTGCCGTCGTACCGGGCACGGTCTTAACCACCCTGGTTGCAAACGGCGTGTATCCGGAACCCCTGTATGGCGAGAACAATCGAGCGATTCCGGAGAGCCTCTGCCGTACCAGCTACTGGTATCGAACCGAATTTTCGGTCCCGCGCTCGCTGAATAAATCCCGCCGGTGGTTACGCTTCGACGGAATCAACTACATTGCGAACATTTGGGTGAACGGGCGAAAAGTTGGGGACATCAAGGGCGCGTTCACACGCGGAGTCTTCGACGTAACGTCCGATTTGCAACCTGGACGACCTGCCGCCATCGCGGTAGAGATTCTGCCACCACCGCATCCCGGAAATCCGCTGGAGCAGACAGTAAAAGCCGGAACCGGACCGAACGGCGGAGCGCTGGGAGCTGACAACCCAACCTTTCACGCTACGGTGGGATGGGACTGGATCCCAGGGATTCGCGATCGAGACATGGGGCTTTGGCAAGGCGTCAATCTGTTTACCTCCGGTCAAGTCGTCGTTTACGATCCATACGTCAAAACGGCTTTGCCGCTCCCTATGACCAACTCAGCGGAGCTGACTGCCGAAGCAACCCTGACGAACGTCTCGAACGATATCCAATCTGGGACGCTGTACGGGACCTATGAGGGCGCAAGAGGACAGTTCAGCGTACCCGTGACTTTCGGGCCTGGCGAAACGAAGACAGTTACCAGCCCGCAATTGCATGTCGATCGCCCCCGTTTGTGGTGGCCAAACGGCTACGGTCCGCAAAACCTCTGCAAACTTCACCTCAGATTCGCCATCGGCAAGACGGTATCCGACACTGAAGACACAACCTTCGGAATTCACTCGATCAGCTACTTCCGCCCCGGCGAGAAAACGATGACGATCTCCGTTAACGGGGTGCCGATTATGTGCAAAGGCGGCAATTGGGGCATGGATGAGGCTATGAAGCGTAGCCCGATGAAGCGGCTTGACGCCCAGCTTCGGCTGCATCACGACGCCAACTGCACGATGGTACGGAACTGGATTGGCATGAGCACCCAGGAGGATTTCTACGAAGCCTGCGACAAGTACGGCATTCTAATCTGGGACGACTTTTGGCTCGCGAATCCTGTCGATGGCCCGAATCCGATTCATGCCGACTGGTTTCTGCAGAACGCTCGTGAAAAGATCGTTCGGTTTCGAAACCACCCATCGATTGGCGTTTGGTGTGGCCGCAACGAGGGCAACCCGCCTAAGGTCATCGACGACGGTCTCGCCCAGATGGTCCACGATTTGGATCCCGCCCGGTTTTACCAAAAGCACTCTGCTGCCGTGAATGGCGTCGGAGGAGGCGGGCCGTACGCTCTGCGACCTTATGGAACGTACTTCGGCCCTTTTCGAGACTCGTTTCACACCGAAATCGGCGCACCCTCGATTCCCACGGTGGAAGCGGTTCATCACATGATGCCGCAAAAAGACTGGTGGCCGGTAAACGACGACTGGGCCGAGCACGACCTGTGTCGAGGCGCCCAACGAGGAGATCAATATCCTCAGCTCGTGGCCGACCGTTTTGGACCGCTCACCGGACTTCCCGACTTCGTTCGCAAGTCCCAAATGATCAACTACGAGTGCTACCGAGCGATTTTCGAAGGAAGAAACTCCAAGCTGTTCAACAACGCAAGCGGCGTGCTCCTCTGGATGAGCAACCCATGCCAGCCTAGCTTTGTATGGCAGCTTTATAGTTATGACCTGGAGCCGAACGGCGCGGAATTCGGAACCGAGAAGGCCTGCGAGCCGATTCACATCCAAATGAATCCGAACAACGGTCAAATCCAGGTCATCAACAATACGCCGCGCCAACTGGCTAACGTACACGCCCGCGTGACGATTTACGACCTCAAAGGCGCGAAGGTGCAGATCCTAGAACAACAACTCACGGCAGGTTCAAGCGCTGCAACGGATGCTTTGACCGCCCCCGCGCCAGGCGAACACGCCGGACCCGTAGAATTCGTCAAGCTCGAACTTACGGATAGGAGCGGCAAGCTGCTGTCCGACAACTTTTACTGGCGCACCAGCAACGGATCGACGGATTTTACTGCGCTCAACGCGCTGCCAAAAGCCGGATTGAGCGTATCGACCGAGCCTCTTTCAAACGGCCGGACGACGCGAATCGCGGTTACCTTGAAGAACCCGACCAAGACGGTCGCTCTAATGACACATCTTCAACTTCGCACCGCTTTAACCGGCGACCGCGTTCTCCCCGTGTTCTACAGCGACAACTACATTTCGCTATTACCCGGCGAATCCACACGGATCATGGTCGAATGCGCGACCGAAGACCTCAAGGGCCAAGCCCCGAGCATAGTGCTGGACGGCTGGAATACTGTCGTTGCCGAAGGCGGCGGAGGCGGTGAAATCGTGGTATCGACAAACGATGCAGCTTACGGCAGATCGTGAAAGCCTACGGTTTCCCTCGCCGCATGGCCATCAGCTCGGGCCGGTTCGGAAACAACATAGGGGGAAGGTCGATGGAGAGGTCGGGGCAGCTCACCGTAATCTTCATCTGGCGCCCATCGAATCTATAGCTGATCGGTTTTTGATCGAATGGACTTCTGAGATCTATGGTCTTAATTGCTTGGGCAATCGGATTCACGGATAACGCCCTTAGGATCGCACCGAAACATAGCCGCCTGCTCTCCCAATCTTCATCAACGTTGGGGCTGTTTACCGCGTTTTGGCCAATCCAGAAGTAAGCGATTTTGCCGGACGGAAATGCTGAAAGGGCATCGCTTAGTTCATCGCTTGCGGATTTGAGCGCGGGCATGCGCTTGCCCGCTTGCATCCCGAAAGCCGCCCAAATCTTTCGTTCAGCTTCCACCATCTTGACCTTCGCTCTCAACCGATTTGAGAGCAGGGGGATAAGCCACTCGGAAGACTGGCCTTGATCCACTTTCAGCCCCAAGGCGGTCCTTCCCTCCGGAGATGTCGAAAGATCTGCGACCCGAAGGACCTCTACGAGATCTCCGCGATGCATTTCTTGCATCTTGATGCTTGGCCACGCATGGATGGCGCCGGCCAGCGCCTCGCGGTAGATTGCCCGATCGCGAAACACGTACGCCCAAATCGCCAAATGTCTTATGCCGACAGTAAAGATGTCCTCACTGACTGCGCTCGATTCCGCGGTGCCTTCTTGCTCGGCGTGTCGGGCAATTCTAAAAACCTCGCGCACGTTATTAATGGCATCTTCCGGGCGATTATCGACGCCATCAATCGACCCACGCAGCGCGACGATTTCGGCGATCTCCTTCATCAGGGCGTGCTCAGGAGTAGCTGGTTCGAGGCCGTTCTGCCAATTTCGATCAAACCAGCACTTTGGCAGCTTCGCAGCCTGATCGACAAGGGCGAGGTCTTGCTTTCTTTGCTCTACCAGCGCCTTGGCTGCCGCACTATGCTCGGGCGTTTGTTGGAACAGCAGGTCCGCCTCAAGCTTTACAATCCCGGTTGACGTTTTCTCCTCGTGGTGAAGCTGCCGATAGAGATTCGCGGCATTCTCTCCGGGCTCTGCAGCCTTGATTGAGGAAGCAAATTCTTGCCATGTTGTCGGAATCCCGTCCGCACGAGCAAGACGCAACTCTTCCTGGAGCGCAGCTCTGTCGCCCGGCTCCTCGAACTTGCCCATCGCAAACTTGACAACCGCCGCTATGACAAACAGGACCGGGAGAGTTGCGAGATAGATGATGGGCCTCTTCAACTTCATAGGTTTGAAATATGAGCTGTCATAGTTAGTTGGGCAACGTTTTCAGTCGCGGCATGGTCGTCCATGGCGGTGTCAATTTGCGGTAGTCCCTCGTTCCATAGGATGTTGGTGCGAGCCACTGCCACCCCTTGGGAAGCTCGGAATCGCGATACATTTTGAATCCGGCCGGCCGCATCGACCGGATCTCCTCCATCATCGGCAGTCGATAGGGCATATCCGGGAAGCCAGTCTCGAGCTGACGGAACGAGTCGGGCGTCGGCGCATTTTTAAATGCGTTTCGAAACGCAATGTTTTCTGTCGAGTTGGCCAGTTCAAGACCAAGCTTTGCGTTTATGACATGGTTGCCGGCAACAACATTCGCCGTCGAAGGGCTCTGACCGAATCTTTCCTCTGCCCCACCCCAAAGGTGTATTCCTGAGCCGGCGGTGTCTTCGATGTCGTTGTTGATATAGGCGTTGTGCGATCCCTGCTCGTGGGCAATCCCATCGACGTGGCTTCGCTTGATTTGGTTCCCCTGTATCAGGTTCGCCTTGGAGTAGCCGAGCCAAAAACCATAATTAGAGTCATCACAGTAGTTGTGAAAAAACACATTGCCAACCGAGAAGGTGCTTTCAAACGCGTTCGCAGTCGACCATGAACCGTCGTTAAACGCGATCTGATTCCGGTTGCACGTTCCCTCTTCGTGCAGCTTGCCATGGTCATCGAACCCACCGTTCTTCGCCGCCAAGAAGAGCCCGTCGCCGCTGTGGGTAAACGAATTGAATGCCACGATATTGTCGTTTGAGCCGGATGTCAGAACCATTCCCGAGGAATCGCCACCCCAGTACCCCGCCCACGGGCGGTTCACAAAGTCGGCATTGTTCCAGCAGATGAGATTTCGGCTTGAATTGCACAGGGCGATACCCCAGCCAGAGTTATACGAGAAGTCACACCCACAGATTTGGCAGTCATTGGCGTTGACAAGAATCAGTCCATTCTGGCTCTGACCTGCGGTCATACCGTTTACCGCACATTTTGCAGATTTCTCAATCCAGGCCGCGGCGCCATATTCACGCCACGAATCTAACCCACGCAAATCCAGCCAAATCTCGTGGACTCCCTCGCCATCCATAATCTTCTGTGACCGTGACCGGCTCAACTCGCAATTCTCAAGCCTTATGGCTGAACTGCGAAGCACCTTGACGTTGTACTGGTACCCGTGGATATGGGCGTTTCGCAGGATGACATTCTTGTGACCCTGCACGAAGATGCCAACGCCGTTGAATGTTTCTAGGCGGCCCCTTCTCGCATCGGGAGACTCGAGGGTTGCTCCCTGAAAATCGACCGTTACACCATCGGCGCCGATTTGTAAGGCGCCTTTTCCGTCCTTATCCGCACGGATATAGGTTCCAGGCTTAATCCGAACCGAAGTTGAAATGGGCCCGGTTGTGGGACCGAGCGTGATCTCGGGGTCTTGCACCGAAATCACCCAAGCCACGACACAACCGAGCATGCATCATTATCTCATCAGAATCGCGCTACACGTCACAAAGTTTGTACGCTGCTTCTAGCGCCGTCAGCAAGTCACCTTTAGGAATGAACTCGTGTCCGACGTACCCGGTGTATCCGGATTCTGCGATCGCTTTCATGATCGGCGGGTAGTACAACTCCTGCGTCTCATCCATATCTCTGCGACCGGGGTTTCCCGCCGTATGGTAGTGCAGGAAGTGCTTGTGATGATTTCGGATGGTGCGAATGATGTCGCCCTCCATGATCTGCATATGATAGATGTCGTACAGCAGACCGACCCGAGCAGAACCTACGCGCTCGCAGACTGCAACACCCCATGGGGTGGTATCGCACTGGTACCCCTTGTGGTCCACCTTGCTGTTCAGCAGTTCGATAATCAGGTTGATGCCGGCATCTTCAGCCTGCTTGGCGACCCGCTTCAGGCCAATGGCTGAGTTTTCAATCCCTTCCTCGTCGGAGTGGCCGGCGCGACGCTCACCGCTGAAAACGATCAATGAGGGGATCTTATATTTCTTGGCCAATTCGAGGTTTTCGAGAATGGTGGCCTCGATGTCGGCATGGCAATCGAGGTCGTTTAGCCCCTCCACCGTTAGCCGATGCCCAGGGTGCGATGCAATCGCCAGACCATGATCGACGGCCATCTGTAATTTATCGTTTGGCAAAAGCTCCACGGCCTTGTAGCCGATCTCCTTTGCCTTTGCCAGAATCGCTTCGTCGGCGACATCCTTGCCCGCGAAGCACCACCAAGAGAATGATTGATTAATAGGCATGAAAACTTCCCCCCTAAAGGCTGACGGGCTTGCCCGTCGCCAGACTCCGATTCGACGCCAATGAAATTAGGGCGCTCTTCACGCCGTCCGGGTATGTACTGCGAATCCCGGATCGATCGCCCGATCGAACCGCATCGACGAAGACCTGGTCTTCGATGGTAAAGATTCCTTCCTCACCCGTTATCTGCTCAGTCTCCGCGTCCTTGGTTTTGATGACGACGCTGTGATTCCACTCCGTAAAGTGAAAATTGTGATTCAGCGAGTGGATGTCCATGAAAAGGCTTCCACCTGCGTTTGAGCTGCAACTCGACATCAAGTTGGCCACGCCTCCATTGGCAAACCGAATTGCGACGGTCACCGCGTCGTCCATGGTGTAGCCGGGAATCCCTTTGTTGAACCCATTTGCTGAGGCTGCATACACCTCGACAGCCTCTCCGAACAGATACCTCGCAAGGTCAACCGTATGAGTCGCTTGCTCATGGAATTGGCCGCCGCTTTTGCTTTTGTCCGTCCACCAGGGATGGTTGCCAGGGCTCCCGCCCCACCATCCGCCGAAGGCCATGATCGGAGGGTCGTCGGCAAGAATATCGCGAACTCTCTGAACGCTCTTTCGGTAGCGAGTCATATACCCTACGCTGGTCAACAACCCTGAACTCTCAACCTCCGCGGCGATTTCCTTCAAAAGCCCTTCATCCAGTCCGACAGGCTTCTCGCAGAAAAACGGGATCTTCGCTTCCAATGCCGCTCTTTCAGCTTCACCGTGGGCGAAAGGAGGAAGAAAAATGAATATGGCGTCCACTCCGCCATCTTTGGCCAAGCTCCTTGCCGAGTCGTAAACGGTTGCGCCGGTCCTGTCAGCCATTGCGGAGGCAGCTTCCGGAACGGCATCCGTCACTGCCGCGATCTCCGCGCCGGTGACCTTGGTGAGCGCATCTGCGTGCGCCCTGGCGATACCGCCTGTTCCAATGAATCCTAAACGTATTTTGTCAGCCACGATGCTCTTCTCCTGTCGATTTCGAAGGCACCATCGCCAACGCAATCATCCTCCGATATTGGAGGTTCCTGCAGGCAGAGTCAAGGGATTTGGGAAGGATGTTGAGATTCTTAGCGATCTCTAGACCGTTCCGCCGGCCGCCGGATCGGGAGCCGGAACGAACGTCTTTCCGCCGAGCGTTTTCAGCTTGTCTTTTTGCGCCGGCGTCAGAATTTTGCCTATCTCATCGTTCAAGATCTTTTGATTTTTTTTCGTCGTATCTTGAACGTCGGCAAATTGAATCTCTCCGTCTCGGAGCTTTTGCCATGCTGCCGCTGTCGCCGCGTCTTGCCTGGTGGTTAGGTCGGTGATTTTGTTCTTCTGGGAATCCGTTATCGAAAGACTCTTTTGAATATCGGGAACGACCGCACTTGAAAATCCAGCGACCTGAATAGCAACCTCTTTCAATCTTGTGAGCTGGCCCGGAGTGAGGATCGCATTGACTTCTTCGATGATCTTCTTGCCGATATTCTCAAACGCCTTTCGCCGCGCTTTGTCGTCATCGTAGGGCTGCCGCGCTGCTTCAGTAAATCTCTGACGGATGCCTGATTGCATATCGAAGAGTTTTGACTTTTGCTCATCCGTCAACTGAAGTTCAGTTCGGACATCTTCCCTTTGCAAAAGAATCTGGGGCATCGCGGCAGGATTGCCCATCGCTCCGCCGCGCATGCCCTGCCCAAACGAAACCGTCGCCAGCGCGGCGACCGAAAGGATGGCGATTACTGATTTGAGATTCATTGCCAATTTCCCTTACTTTAATCGAAATGAAGCCGATTGGACCAATCCTAAGAGCAATTCTAACAAAACAAAAGCACCAAACGCCAGTGGGCCGGTCTCAGAGCTCTGCTTCTTCGAGTCGGAGTATCCATTTGTAAGCCTCGTCGAACAAATCTCGCTTGGTCATGCCGAAAACTCGCTTTAGAGCGGCGTCGGTTCTATCTTTGCCGGCAAGCGTTCGCAACAGGTTCGCGATAGGCGCCTCGTTCGCAATGTCTCGCAAGAATTCACCCAGCCGATAGTCGCCGTCAATGGATGACAAATACCTTCCAATCCAGCCGGCTTGCTGGTAGGCCATCCAAATCTCCTCCTTGGTTCCGTCGTCGTCGCTCCTATCCACGAGCACAGTTTCCAAATCGGCAGGGTTCAGCCAAGAGCGGGAGTCGTCACAAAACCTACGCCAAGTTGCTGCGTCGAACCGTCTCTCGACGAGGACTGAAACTGCCTCCTCGACCCATCTCGGAGCGTATTCGTCGGCGATATTCGTACTGATAACGTGGGCGTACTCGTGCGCGACTGCCTGGCTAAACTCGAAAAGATCGTCTACAAGATAATTCGGAAGGCAAATTTTTTCGTACGGCTCTTTACTGACGCAGTAGCCGTATGGATTGGTCGCCCAAGGAGCATCCGTTTCCTCGGCAAGAACCGCCAACTGCGTTTTAACGGAATGCGACCATCCGAGTCTGTCGGCAACTTCAGAACATGCATCCAGAGTCCTCTTAGCCAGCTCTCGCTCGATCCCCATCGTTTCGGTAGGGACGAATTCAAGACTTAACCAAGGAGAAACTTCGAGGGCTTCGCTCTTTCGACGCGTAATCGCCTCGGCTTCGATAACCCGATACCAACGCAGAAGATCGCCGGCTTCCCCTACCCCGTGGTCTCGAACTTCGCGAAACGCTTCAACTACACGGTCCTGGTAGTAGTGTTCAAACGCGGCCTCCCAGTGCGGGGTGTCCGGGGCGTGAGGGTTTGCCATCTATCGAATCGATTCCTTCATACTATAGTTTCTACAGATCGGCGCGGCCCGGATTGTAACGATAGTATGAATCGCCGCATAGTTAAAAGCATGAGTGACGAGATTCAAAAAACGGAAGAAGAGTGGCGCGGTGTTCTAACCCCGGAGCAGTTCCGGGTTCTTCGCCAGAAGGGAACGGAGCGCCCGTTTACGGGTGAATATTGGGACAGTAAGGGTCAGGGTGTGTATCGGTGCGCCGGATGCGGTGAGGAGCTTTTTGACTCAACGACCAAATACGACTCGCACTGCGGCTGGCCGTCTTTCTACGATTCGCTCGATAAATCAAAGATCCGGGAGATCGAGGACACCACCCACGGAATGCATCGGATCGAAGTGGTCTGCAGTAAGTGTGGCGGGCATCTGGGGCATGTTTTCCCGGATGGACCTCGACCCACCGGCATCCGCTATTGCATTAACTCCGTGTCGCTCAAGTTCGAACCAAAGTAGCGCGCTACGAGGTGTGTTTGAGGAATCCGTCCAAACTGTGCGCAGGCAAATAGCTCGGATCGAGTTTTAAGGCGGCAGAGACGTCTTTCCTTGCCTCGGAGTTCTTGTTCAACTGGATCTCCGCTCGGGCCCGCGCAACATAGTAGCCGGGCCGCGGTTTGACCTTTGCAAATGCTGCGTTGGCCTCTTGCAACGCCGTTTGGTAATCATGCCTATCGAATGCGACCAGACTCAGCATATGGTGGCAATCCGCGACAACTGCGTCGACTGCGGCTTTATCCTTTTCAGTTTTGAGGTTGAAAGGCTGATCGGCGTTGGCAAGGCACTGATCGAGCCGGCTTAAAGCCGAATCGGTATCCCCACCCAAATAGTAGAGGAGCCCCGCTTCGAAGTAGCCGGCAGCCATGTCGGGACGGAAAGCGTTCATCGTATCGAATGTCTTGGCGCCTTCAAGGCAAACGTCCTTGTCCTTCTGATCGAGATCAAGGCCAACGTTGAATTTCCCGACCGCCGTCGGTGTGGATTGCGTCACCTTTTGAAGCGCATAGTTATACTGTTCCTCGCTCTCAATCACAGGCATGCCATTCGGCATTCTCGCGGGACGATTCGAAAGGAACAGGACGAGCGCAACCCCGATAACAGCAACAACCGGGATGACAATCTTCTTCTTGGCTTCGGGCTTTTTAGCTTGCAACGAAATTCACCAGCTTCTTGGGCACGACGATCACTTTTCGAATCGTCTTGCCTTCCAAATGGGCTGCCACTTTCGGAAGCGCTTTGGCGGCGGCTTCCAAGTCCCCGTTGGAAGCTGTCGCATCCATCTCAAGGGTGTCCCGCAGTTTACCGTTCACCTGCACCGCAACTGTGACCGTGTCATCGACGGCTAGCTCCGGGATAAACGTCGGCCACGCCTCATTAGCCGTGAATCCGGACTTCCCGATATCGTTCCAAAGTTCATCAGACGAGTGGGGAGCCGCCGGGCCCAGCAGCAAAATCAGCGTATCGATCGCCTCAGAGAGGCAAAGCGCGAAAGACCTGCTGGGGCTCGATCGATGCTTTTGGAGCAAATCCACGAGGTCGTTGACAAAAATCATCAACGAGGAAACATAGGTGTTGAAAGCAAAGCGATCTATGTCGGCGCCGGCTTTTCGAATCGTCTTGTGCGTTCGCCGACGAATATCTCTGCCGACATCGTCGCCGCTCTCAAAGGCGATATAGTCTCGCCAAGCCTCGTAATACAGCGGTTTCGATTCCTCCACGAGCTTGAACACTTTGCTTAAGAATCGGACCTGCCCCTGCATTCCTTCGTTGGACCACTGAACATCTGCGTTGAACGGGGCCACGAACAGCAAATACATCCGCAAGGCATCGGCGCCGTAAGATCCAACTGCCTCCTCGGGCGTCACGACGTTTCCCTTCGACTTGGACATTCTTGCCCAGCGATGGAACACCTCTTCTTCCGGCAACTTTGCGGCCTCCTTGAAGGAAACCACAATCCCTTCTTCACCCAAATCGAGGCGTTCACCCTCACGGGGCAGACGATACGGGGTTAGGGCCAACACCTGCCCTTGGTTTTCAAGTCGCGTAAAGGGTTCTTTTACGGTCACCAGCCCGGCGTCGTAGAGCACCTTAGTCCAGAACCGTGCATATAGCAAGTGCATCACGGCGTGCTCGGCGCCACCCACGTAACAGTCGACAGGCATCCAATACTTGGCGGCATCGGCGCTCCACGCCTCCTTATCGTTGTGCGGGTCGCAAAAGCGCAGAAAATACCAAGAGGAGCATGCAAAGCCGCCCATCGTATCGGTCTCTCTCCGGCCAAGGCGGCCGTCGAGGTCGGTTGTGTTGACGAACTCCGGGATATGCGCCAGCGGCGACGAGCCGTCGCCCGAAGGTTCGTAGTCCTCAACCATCGGCAATTCGACGGGCAGGCAATCCAGCGGGACCGCTTGCATTTCGCCTTCCTTGGTATGAATGATCGGAATGGGGCAACCCCAGTAACGTTGCCTCGAGATCAGCCAATCGCGAAGACGATATTGGATTTTGCGCTGGCCGACGCCGAGGCCCTCCATCCAAATTCCCAGAGCCGGCATGGCTTCCCCGACGCTGACCCCGTCATATTCACCTGAATTGACCAGCACTCCATCTTTCGTGACAAAAGGCAATTTGACTTCGGAACCGTCGGATGGTCCGATCACCTGGATGACGTCCAACCCAAATTTCTGGGCGAATTCAAAGTCTCTCTCGTCGTGGCCGGGTACAGCCATGATCGCACCGGTGCCGTAGGTAGCCAGCACATAGTCGGCGATCCAGATCGGCACATGCTTGCCGTTGACCGGGTTGACCGCGTACGCTCCAGAAAAGACCCCTGTCTTCTCCCGGTTGGTGGCCATGCGATCGATGTCGCTTAAGGTCTTCGCCCGCAGCTGGTACTCGTGAACCTCGTCAACATGCTTTTGATCCACCATCTTGAGCAGCTTCTCAATTAACGGGTGCTCCGGCGCCAGCACGCAGAACGTCATGCCAAAAACGGTATCGATGCGGGTGGTAAACACCTCAAACGCCAAGCTTCCGCGAGGGTTAGCCACCACGAAGTCGTCATCCTCGTAAAGCGCCGCATTGGGCGCGGTCGATGCAACCTTGATCGAAAACTGCACGCCTTCGCTGCGTCCGATCCAGTTCCGCTGCTGGCTCTTGATCCCCTCCGGCCAGTCGAGCTCGTCGAGGTCGTCGATCAGCCGCTGAGCGTAGTCCGTGATCTTAAAAAACCATTGGGGGATGTATTTCTTCTCAACCAACGCGCCTGACCGCTCGGCCCGCCCACCGACGATCTCCTCATCGGCAAGCACGGTCTTATCGACTGGGTCCCAGTTCACGGCGGCCAGCGATCGATAGGCGAGCCCCCGCTTGAACATCAGTTCGAAAATCCACTGGGTCCATCGATAAAAGTCTTTGTCGGAACTGGAGAAGGAGCGAGACCAATCGTACGAAACTCCGACAAGATCCATTTGACGACGATAGGTTGCCGCGTACTTCTCGATCATCGGTTCCGGATGTGTCTTCGTTTTGATCGCCTCGTTCTCAGCTGGAAGGCCAAACGCATCAAAACCCATCGGGTGCAGGACGTTGTAACCCTGCATGAGCTTCATCCGGCAGATTACGTCAGTCGGAACGTAGTTTCTGCAGTGTCCGACACTCAAACCTGCGCCCGAGGGGTACGGAAAGAAATCCATGCCATAGAATTTCTCTGCGTCTGGATCGTTGCGCGTCTTAAACAAATCCGCGTCTTTCCAGCGTTTTCGCCAGGCGGCTTCAAAATTCGCCGGCTCATATCGTTCAGCCATATCCGATTAGTTTAGCTGAGGCAACCAGCATCGTAGATGCACGGGACGCGACGTGCCCCGCAGAACGGGAGGAGTGATCCGAATGCCGGCCGGCAGAGCTATTCGTTAAGGATCGACACTACGGAGATGGTTGAACCGCCTTAATGGATAAGCTCATAAAACGAAAGGCGCGCCATAAACCGAGCAAGCCCGATTCGCGGCGCGCACATCGTTTGCTCTCCACGGAGTCGCCCGTGAGGGCTACTCCGTCTAGAGCTTTCGGTTACCGGCCTTCTGGGAACGGCCTTGCGGCCTTAACCAGCGCCCTGCTGCCGAAGGCGGACTTTTGGTTGGGGAGGGCGAATGTACACCCGTCTTATCCCCTACACTCGGCTGGTTGAATCGTCATCTCCCCAGCCAAGGGAGCAAAAGTCCAAAGCTTCCCGATGCCACCGAAGACACACTTGGCTCTTCGGCGCTACACTCCTGAGTCACTGGTCCAAGATTCCTCAGTAGGTCGCGGTCGGCCGTTTTTGCATCGGCGGAGCGTTC
>Ga0206814_10073_pt1 | contig 26710 bp, 20 predicted proteins | sample Alteio_BWOrgCont_90_FD_152850 | JGI IMG/M metagenome (GOLD analysis project Ga0206814, IMG submission 152850) | Enriched cells from forest soil in Barre Woods Harvard Forest LTER site, Petersham, Massachusetts, United States -... | ecosystem: Environmental > Terrestrial > Soil > Temperate forest >...
GTTGACGTAGGTGTTGATGATCCCAAAGTTGGACTCTGGCGTCAGAGTGCAAACCAGGTTCGGGGAAGTCCCCGTGCAGCCATAGTCGAGGACCAGGTTATTGGGATCCGCGAGTTGGGTGTGGTTGAAGATGTTGAAGATCTGCGCACCCAGTTGGCCGGTCAGGTGCTCGGTGATGACAAAGCCCTTCTCCACGCTCAGATCGACTTGCCAGATATTGGGAGAACGAACGATACCGTTCCCGGCGTTTCCATAGCGTAGCAGCGCGCCGGTGGCGGGATCGTAGGGCGGTGGAGCGAAAGCAGCGGGATTTACCCAATTGTTGGAATTTTGACCGACCGGCGTTATCGGGACCCCGGGAATCAGGTCCGGACGTTGCGAACCGTTGGTGCCGCTGTTGCCGTCTGGAAGCAGGTTCGGATCGGCCACGTTCATGAAGACGTTCAGGGGATGGCCGGTGTGCCAGTTCCACAGGACGCTGGTGGTCCAATTTCCCAAAAGCCGGCCGGCGAGACCATCGGACATATATTGCTTGCCTTTTCCGAACGGCAACTCATAAACGCTCGCGAGAACGATATTGTGGCGCACGTCGTAGATGCTGGGCCCTTTTTCGCACGCCAGGCAGGCCGCATTCTGGGGCGCGTTGGCCTCGCCGCCTCCGATGGTGCCGGTGTTGATGGAATGCGAGAGCGTGTACTTGGCGTTGAAGGACCAGCCTCTCGTAATCTGGCGATCGAGGGCTAGCAGCAACCCGTTGTAACTGCTGGATCCGGCATTTGTTTTGTAGTCGATGGTGCCGAAAGTCTGGCCGGTGGAGGGGTCGGGAAAATTGTCGAGGGGGCGAACGCAAGGGCCGATGGTGCCATTGCCAGGATGAAGCTGAACTGGATCGCACAAGTTTTCGAAGTTACGCGTGAAGATGTGGACGCCGTGGGAGCCCAAATAGGAGACGGTGAACAGGAAGTTCTGAGGCAAGGCCTGCTGGATGGAGAGGCCCCAAGTCTCGACGTAAAGGTCCGGATGGTTGCGAATCAAGGCGCGCGCGATTAATTGCGCCTGAGCAGTGCTGGCAGGGATGTTGAAGTCGGGAGGATTTTGCAGGTAACTGGGCTGGAAGAATACATCGTTTTGAGTTAAGCCACCCTGACCCACAATGTACTGGTTCTCCGTCCGGTCGCTTTCCAGTGCGGCGTTGCGGTCGTCATTCTGCGCCGCCCCGTGATAAATCCCGAAGCCTCCCCGCACGACAGTCTTGCCTTTGAATTGTTCCGGCGCCCAGGCGACGCTGAAGCGCGGATCAAAGTTTTTGTAGTTTGGGAATTCGAGCGCGGAGGTTGGCGAGCAGAAGCCTTGGCAATTGACGAGGTCGAAAATTTTCACGCGGTCGTGCGCTTCTGTAACCGGGGAGTAGTAGTCCCAGCGCAGACCGGCGTTCACGGTGAGCGTGGGAGTTACTTTCCATTCGTCCTGCACGTACGGCATCACAAAAGTGCGGCGCAGAGCGTGGCCATCCCAGGAGGTGGTGTAATCGATGAAGTTGACTTGGTTGTTGATCAGGGAGAAGTTGTCGTTTGTCACTCCCTGCATGTTCAGGGCGAGGGAGGCGGTTTTTCCCTGGTTCAGCTGAACGCGGCGGACTTCAATGCCGGACTTTATCGTATGGCGCCCCTTGCTCCAGGTGAGATTGTTGATGTAGGAATACGTGGTTCCCACTTCGTTGTCGGCCTGGTTGTTGCTGAGAGGCTCGAAATTCGCGGTCGAGAGGCTTACATTCAGGAATCCCGGGAGCACCGGATTGTGGAACGGCGAGCGGTTGACGCCGAACTTGGCCTCGTCGAGGAGGTTCGCGCCGAAGAAGTGCTGGAGCGCGACGATATAGTTAGCGGGGTGATTGTTGGTGTCGTTCTGGTCGAATAGATTCCCGCTGGGAGACCGCGCAAAAGCAACGTCGCGCTGGGCGCGAGCATAAAGAGTGGTGGCTTCGGAAAACTTGTAATCGAAGCGCGCCAGCCAGGTGTCTTCATGGATGATGCTTTGGCCGCCATGGGAAAAATTGTCGAATGAGTTGGAAAGCGTGCAAGGGCCCCCACTGCATTGCCCCGGAGTAAACGCCGCGTCCGCAAAGACGAAATGTGGCGCGCAACCGGAACTCTGCAGCGCGGCAACCGACGATTGTCGCCAGGGATACGCCTGAAAAATCGGGCACAGATTTGCCGATTGCGGATTATTGAGGAGGGCCGCCTGTTGGACGGCCAGGTCCGGGACCGCGGCTACTTCCGTAACTTCCTGATACTGACGAAGGCCCTCGTAATTGACGAAGAAGAAGGCTTTGTTCTTAACGATGGGACCGCCGAGCGTCATTCCGTACTGTCCCATGCGGAACGGAGGAACTCCGGTGAGCGGATCATTGAAATTGCGCGCATCGAACACGGAATTTCGGAAATAACCATAGACCGAGCCGTGATAATCGTTGGTGCCGGATTTGGTGACGATATCGATCTGCCCGCCGGATTGCGAACCGTACTCTGCGTCATACAGGGCGGAGCTCACTCGGTATTCCGAGATTGCGTCAGGGGAAACCTGCAGGCGGACTTCCGCTTTTTGCGCCTGCTCCTGAATACCGGTGGCATCGACGCCGTCGAAGGAAAAATTATTGTCGTCGCGTGCCCGGCCGGCAAAACGAATCGTCCGCTGGTCGCCGCCGCCGTCATCCTGGGCCCATGGAGCGAGCCGGGTTAGATTGGCCCAGTTTCTGCCGTTCAGCGGAAGATTTTCGATCTGATCGGTGCCGATCACCGCGCTGCTTTCTGCGGAGCTGCGCTCGCCCGGAGTCAGCTGAACCTCAACAACGATTTTTTCACCGGCGTCGCCGACTTCCAGTGCGACGTCGAGGGTACGGGTTTGCCCCACCTGAACTTTTACGCCTTCGATGGATTTGGCTTTGAAACCTTTGTAGGAAACTAAAATCGTGTAATTGCCGATGGCAATTCCGGGGAAGCGATAGTAACCCTCTGGATTCGTGGCCCGCTCCTGGGTCAGGCCTGTATCGACGGCGGTGATTTTTACGGCGGCACCTGCGATGGCGCCGCCGCTGGGGTCCGTCACCGTACCTTCCAGGGTGGCGCGATCCACCTGCGCAAATCCTGCAAACGCAATCGCCATCTGCAAAAACAGGGCGGCTGCGAATTTCAAAGTTAAATGCTTAAACATTGCAAACTCTCCTTTGGGACACGTCGCACGGCGAGCCAGCCGGCGAGAATTCATAGGTTCAAACAAGTCGTCGATCAGTGGCAAAAGTGGAGAGCAACACCCGCCCGGCACACCAAAACCATGCGAGTAAGGTAGCGTTTTGTAAGCGAATGAAAGATGAATGCAGGTTAATGGCTGATTAAACAGTGAGTGAAAGAACTTTCAGGTAGGCGAAAGAAGTTCAGGCCAGGTTAAGAGGCGCCTCATGAATTTGGGGCCGGTCGACTGAGTTGGCCCCCGTTTCCGACGCCAGCGGGAGCCGGATTCTCACTTTGGTTCCCTGCCCCAGCCGGCTGCTCAGTTCGATGGAACCGTTATGGGATTCCGCGATCCATCTGGCGATGGAGAGCCCAAGGCCGGAGCCGCGGGTCTCGCGGGAGCGCACCTGGTCCGCGCGGTAGAATCTTTCGAAAACGTGCGGCAAGTCTTTTTCAGCGATCCCGATGCCTGTGTCCTCGATTTCGATGACAGCTTGGGAAGATTCCAGGAAAAGCTCGAGCGCAACGCGCCCGCCCGGCGGGGTATATTTCACCGCGTTGTCCACGACGGACATGAACAGCCGCTCCAACGCGGCTTCATTCGCGAGCAGGGGAGCGTGGCGTGAAGGAAGGGACTCGAAAAAGGCCAGCCCCTTGCCTGAAGCAAGTACTTTGGCCTTCTGAGCGACTCGGCTCAGGACGGCCTGCAGGTCTGTAGACTCGCGTTTCAGCTGAGCAGCGTTTGCGTCGGCGCGGGCGAGCATCAGAAGCTGCTCGATCAGCTCCGTGGTCTCCTCGGATGTCGCCAGAATTCGGGCGAGGGCTTCGCGATATTCATTTTCGGTGCGCGGGCGACGTAGAACAAGTTCGGCATTGGTGCGGATGAGTGCCAGGGGAGTTCGCAAATCGTGCGAAGCGTCGGCGGTGAAGCGCGTGATGCGCTTCACGGAGGTTTCGATCCGATCGAGCATCGCATTCAGATGTTCGGTCAGGCGGCGCAATTCATCTTTTGCCCGGGGGACTTGCAACCGGCGCGAGAGGTTGTGGACGCCTACACGCTCGGCGCTTTCGATGATCAGATTCACCGGAGCCAGCGCCCTGCCGCTCAACCAATAGCCAAGGAACGAGGCCAGCAAAACGAGGAGAGGCAGGAATCTTTTTTCGATTAGCCGGAAATTATCCAGGGCCTGATCGAACGGCTCCGTGGGGACGGCCGCATCCACCAGATAAATGTTTCCATCGATCGCTATTTGCCGGCGCGCGACGCGATACTGGAGCTTTTCCAGATTCGTGGTTTGAAACGAGACTGCCTGGCCCGTGAACGGAGCGAGGGCCGGATTCGCCGACAGAAAGCGCGGGGAACGATAAATCCAAACGCCGTCCGGCCCGGCGACCTCGAAAATCGCGCCGCTTTCCCATAACTCAGAGACGCGGGTGAGCTCCTGCTGGAGGCCCTGGGTTCCTTGAGAAACGTGCCCCTCCAGGACCAGCCTGAGGGTATCGAGATTTCGCCGGGAAGCATCGTTGACGGCAGTCGCAATGCTGCGCTGAAACCCGAAATCGCAAATGCAGAAGAATCCCGTGAACGAAACGGCCAGCACCAGGAAATAAAGTGCGGTGAGCCGCGCTCGAATCGTGAAGCTCATACGATGTTCAACGATCCCAGGGAGTAGCCGAAGCCGCGGTGAGTCTGGATCAATCGGACCTCCGCGCCATCATCCACTTTTTTGCGCAGCAAACGTACGAATGCATCGAGCGTATTTTCGCTGACTTCCCGGCCGGGTCCCCAGACGTTGCCCAGGATTTCGTGGCGCGAGACGATTCGTCCGGCATTTCGCGCAAGGAGTTCCATCAGCCGGAATTCGGTCAGCGAGAGATAAATTTCCTTGCCCGCGCGAAAACTGCGGTGAGAGGTCAGGTCCAGAACCAAGTCGCAGACTTCCAGCACATTTTTCCGGCGAAACTGCTGCCGGCGCACCAGGGCGCGCATGCGGGCCAGCAGCTCAACAAAAGAAAACGGTTTGGTCAGGTAATCGTCGGCGCCGGCGTCGAGGCCGTTCACGATGTCGCCGAGGGCGTCGCGCGCCGTGAGCATTAGGACCGGAGTTTCCTCTTCGCGGCGGCGCAACTGCCGGGCGACTTCGAGCCCGTCCATTTGCGGAAGCATGACGTCCAGCAGAATCACGTCGAAGGCTTCCGCGGCGGAAAGCTCAAGCGCGGCCCGGCCATCGCGGGCGACGCTGACCTGATAGGACTCTTCCTCGAGTCCCCGGGTGAGCAGACTTGCCATTTCAGGTTCGTCTTCGACAATCAGAATATGCATGGCGTATTTGGGGAAGCCGGATGTTATGGGATTTACCATGAATGTCTGGTTAAAGCGACGTTACAGACGAAATTGATTTTCCTCAGCTTTCCACAGCCTCTTTCGCTCTGCTGAAGCGGAAGCGGTCCAGGTAGAAATTGATGGTCGGAGTGAACACCAGGGAGAGAACGATGGAGCTGAGGAGGCCGCCGATGACGGCGATGGCCAGCGGCTGGAGCATTTGAGAACCGGCGCCGATGGCCAGGGCGAGGGGAAGCATTCCGGCAATGGTGGCAAGAGCGGTCATGGCGATGGGGCGGAGTCGGCGACGCCCGGCCTGAATCATGGATTCTTCGGGAGAGAAGCCAAGCTGGCGGAAGCGCTGATCCGCGTCGAGCAGCAAGATACCGTTTTTGGCCACGATGCCGATGACCATAATCATCCCCATGAACGAGGCGACGTTGAACGTGGTGTTGGTGACGAGGAGCGCCAGGAATCCGCCGAACGTGGATAGCAGGGCGGAGCCGAGAATGGCGAGCGGCGCGGAAAACGTGCGGAACTCGAAGAGCAGCACGACGAAGACAAGCACCAGCGCAAGGAGGAAGACCATCAGGAGATCGTGGAAGGATTTCTGCTGCTCTTCGTAGAGGCCGCCGTATTCGACGCGGATGGAGGAGGGCAGATGCAGGTCCGCGATGGTTTTCTGAATCGAGGCCATGCCGGAGCCGAGGTCGACCCCTTCGAAGCGTGCGGTTACTTCAACCAGCCGCTGCAGATTTTCGCGGCGGATTTCGGTTTGCCCGGGATCGGTGGTGATGGTGGCGAGGCTGGCGAGGGTCGCCGTTTTGCCGGTGGCGCTGGTGAGCAGGGTGTTGCCCATGCGGTCGAGAGATGCCCGGCTCTGTTCGGGAAAGCGGACCCGAATCGTGTACAGCCGGTCGTTCAAAACGACCGGAGTGGCAGCCGGTTCGCCTTCCAGGACGGCCGCGGCATCCACGGCCACTTCGTCGAGAGAGAAGCCGGAGCGGGCGGCGACGGCCGGATTTACCTGATACGTGACCGCCGGGCCGCTGACGGAATTTTCGATGCCGTCGAGAACGTCGACGACGTGGGGAATTTTCTGAATGGCTTCGGCGACTTTGGGCGCGGTTGCGTTCAGCAGCTTGCCGTCCGGAGAGAAAAGCTTGATCACCACGGGCTCAGGCTGGCTAGTCAGGTCGCCGATCATGTCCTGCAACACCTGGACGAATTCCACGTCGGCGGCGGGCTCGGTCTTTTTAATTTCCGCGCGGATGTCGGAAATGATGTCGTCGATGCCGCGTTTGCGGTCGCGTTTCAGCTTGACGGTGAAATCGCCGCGATTTGCCTCGGTGACGGCGGCGAGGCCGAGCTGCATACCTGTGCGCCGCGAAGTGTTTTCGACTTCGGGCTGGGAACGGATGATCTCTTCCATGTGCAGCAGGATGCGGTTGGATTCGGCGAGCGAACTACCGGGGGGTGTGTAGTAATCGAGAATGAAGCCGCCTTCGTCCATTTCGGGGAGAAGGTCCGTGCCGAGAAAGTTGAAGCAGACGTAGGAGAGGATAACGATTACGACCGAGGAGGCCAGCAGAAGGACTGGCTTTCGCAGGATGCCTTGCATCGCGCGGCTATAGAAATTTACGATGCGGCCAAAGAAGCCGGAGAGATGAGCCTCTTCGGCGGCGAGAAGAGCGGCGACGTTGTGTTCACCTTGGGGAGCGCCAGCGGGGGCTGCTGTGTCTTTGCGGCGCACGAAGTATTGGCTTAGCGTGGGCGTCCAGGTGAGAGCCAGCAGAAGCGAACTGAGCAGCGAGACCGTCATGGTAATGGCAAGGGCACGGAAGAAACTGCCGGTGACGCCAGTGACGGAGATCAAAGGCAGGAAGACGACGATCGGCGTGATCGTGGAACCTACGAGGGGAATCGTGATTTCACTGAGGGCGCTTTGAATGGCTTGAAAGCGCGATTCGCCCGCATCGCGATGCAGCACGATATTTTCGAGGACCACAATGGCGTCGTCGATGACGAGACCAACGGCGGCGGCAAGCCCGCCGAGCGTCATCAGGTTGAAACTTTGACCGGTCATCCAGAGAACGATCAGGGTAAGCGCGAGGGTGACCGGAATTACGAGAGCGGCGACGAACGACGAACCCCAGTCCTGCAAAAAGAGCACCAGAATCGCGGCGGAGAGAATGATTCCGAGAAGCACGGCATCGCGCACACTGGAGATGGATTCCTGCACAATCGTGGATTGATCGTAGAAGACTTCGAGGTGCACGCCTGGCGGCAACGTCGGCTGCAGTTCGGCGATTTTGGCGTGGACCAATTTTGCGACGTCGAGGGTGTTGCTGTCGGGCTGGCGGTTGACGCTGAGCAGCACGGCGGGCTTTCCGTTTGCGGTGACGATGGTGTAGACGGGCGCCTCTGACGGGCCAACTTTGGCAATGTCGCCGATGCGGATGGGGATTCCACCGGGGGAAGTCTTTACGACGATTTGAGCGATCTCTTCCGGCGTGCGAACCTGTCCGCTGACGAGCCCCAGCACCAACTGGTGTTCGTGCTCCAGCAGGCCCGGCGAATCGATCATGTTTGTTTTTCGAATGGCGTCGAGAATGTCGGTAACGGTGATTCCAGCGGCCAGCAGACGCGCGGGATCCGGAGTCACCTGGAATTCGGGCACCCTTCCCCCTTGCACAAGTACAAATGCCACTCCGTCAAGGCGATTGATGCGGGGCTTCAAATCGTAGGTGGCGATTTCCCAGAGCTTGCTTTGTGGAATGGTGTCCGAGGTGAGGCTGTAACCGAGAATCGGAAACGTCGCAAAGGTGAGACGGTGGGTTTCGATTTTTGCGCCTGGCGGTAATTCGGGTTGGAGACGCGCGACAACCGCGTCCACACGCTGAAGCGTCAAAATCATGTCCGACTTCCAGTCGAAGAAGAGGTCCACCTCGGCGGAGCCGCGACTGGTGATGGATTGCACCTTGCTGAGGCCGGGGACGCTGTTGACCGCTTCCTCGATGGGCTTGGTGACCGTGACGAGCATCTGATCGATGGGCATGACTCCGTTGTCGACGCCGATCACGATGCGCGGAAAATCCGTGCTGGGAAAAACGGCTACGGGGATTTTGAGCGCCAGAAAGATTCCGACAAGCGCAAGACTTATGAGCAGGAACAGAATGGGGCTGGATAGTTTCTTGAACCAGGGCATCGCGGCCGCTTCCTGGGCGCGGCCATTTTGCTTTGTTTGCGAATCACCGGAGCCGAGAGCCATGCGCCGCTACTCCTTGCCTTTCGAGGGGCCCTTCGCAGGCTTCGCATCCGCGCCGGGTTTTTCGTCGGCGTCCTTGGCCTTGCCGTCCTTGTCATCCACCGCGCCGCCTTTTTCCGGTTCCGGTGCGGGGGTAGCTTCGATCTGGATTTGCGTGCCGTCCGGAAGCGCGTAACCCCCTAAGGTGATTACGGAATCGTTTTCCTTAACGCCGGATTCGATCTGCGCGAGTTCCTTGTTCTTGATCCCGACTTTGACTTTTGTGAGATGCGCTTTTTTGTCGGAACCGGCGAGCATAACGAAATCTCCGGCATCCTCGGATTTGTAGACCGCCGACGCGGGAACAACCAGCGCGTCCTCTTCGCTTCTGGCGATCACGTTGACGCGCGCGTTCATTCCGGGCTTCAACGCGGGGTTCGGCTTTGCGGATTCGACCCAAACTTCGATGGTGGTGCTGCCGGGATCGAGAGCGGGGCTGACGAGGGTTACTTTTGCCTTGATAGACTCGTCGAGGCCGGGCAATTCGATTTCGGCTTTGTTCCCGATTTTCAGGAGCACGGCTTCCGCTTGCGAAATGTGGACTTTGGCGATCAGTCGCGAGGTGTTCATCACCGTCAGGAGCGGCTGATTCGCGGTCGCAAGTTCCCCTTGAAATTGCGGGCGGTCGGTGACCACGCCGTCAATCGGGCTGCGAATTTCGGAGTAGCTGAGCTGCGCCTGGGCATTCAACAGTTTTCCCTTGGACGCAGCAAGCTGGCCGCCGGCGGATTTGAGTGCCTGCTCCTTACCGAGGCGTTGGAGATCGGCCAACTGTTTCTGCGCCTGTTCGTTGGCGCTGCGAGCCTGGGCGAGCGCAACGTCGGCGGTGTCAAAATCCCGCCGCGGAAGCGCACCCTGTTCGTACAACTGCTTTCGAGCGTCATAGACTTTTTGTTGCGCGTCGAATGCCAATTTTGCGGCGTGGGCGTCAAGCTCGGCTTTCTGAATCTGCTGCGGAAGGCTGGCGCCGACCGTGGTGGCGTAGCTCGCTTCGGCCTGCTCGAACTCGCCCTTGCTTTGCTCGGCGGCGCCGGCGAGATCCCTGTTTTCCAGCACCGCCAGCAACTGGCCTTGCTTAACCCTGGTGCCGCGTTGCACATAAAACTTCGCGATGGTGGATGTGATTTTCGGCGTGATGATCGCCTGCTGCAGCGGGTAGACAACCGCGTCGGAAGAAACTTCGAGCTCGATCGGGCCGCGTTTCGCGGCGGTGACCTGAACGGTGACCAGCGGCGTCGGCTCTTTTTCCGCCGTGCCGCAGCCGTGCAGGAAAATCGCGCCGGCCAGGAGCAGGATGCTCCGCGCGAACAGGGTTCGTTTCACTGGAATAAATTCGCGTTCATCGTATTTCATGGAGTTGTCAGCACCCCTGTCAATGTCTGAAGATTTGCGAGCGCGACGCGATACCGGACCGCCCCGTCTTGATACGCCGCGCTGGCTTGCGCGAAGGTTGTCTGCGCATCGACGACTTCCAGCACCGTGGCTTCGCCGCCCTGATACCGCAACGTGGTGAGGCGCAGGCTTTCCTCGGAGAGTTCGGCGGAGCGTTGCAGGCCGGCCAGTTCGTTCAGCGCGGTTTCGGCTTCGGAATACAGAGAGCGCATTTCGGCAAGCAGTTTGCGCTGGGTGAAGGAGAGTTCGCGCTTGGCCTGATCGCGCTGCAACTCGGCCGCCCGGACACGGCTTTGCGTGGCGCCCCAGTTCCACACCGGAAGGCTCAGCGATGCGATCGCGGAGGAACCGAGGTTCGAGGTTTTGCTTCCGTTGATGAGCGGCCCGTTCACCGCGTATTGCGCGGCGTCAATCCCGTAAAAATAATCCAGGCTGATGGAGGGAAGATAGCCCGCGCGGGCGGCATTCACATCGTGCCCCGCAGCTTGCGTCGCAGCCAACGCCGCGCGCACATCCGGATTGCTCTGTGCGGCCTGCGCTTCGAATTCCGGCTGCGGAGGCAGAGCAACATTGCCGTGCAGATCGTCGCCGATTTCAAAATGGTCGTTGAAATCCGGGAAGAGAAGAACGGCGAGACCGAGGCGAGCGTTCAGAAGTTCGAGCTTCGCTTCTTGAAGCTGGCGGCGACGCTCCTGGGCTTGCAAGTCCGCCTTGATGACGTCGGAATGGGCCACTTCCCCGCCCTTTTCGAGGGCTTGCGTTAGCTCCAGGAATTTTTCGCCTGCGTCGGCGGTGCGTGCGGCGGATTCAAGTTTTTTTTCGGCGGCCGCAGCGGCAAAATAATTCTGCACGACCGTGACGACCAGACCGCGGGCTGCAATCTCGGCCCTGGCTTTCGCGGCTGCGGCTTGCGCGGCGGAACTTCGATAGGTTTCCCACGATGCGAGGTCCAGCTGCTGATGGACATTCCCCTGGCTGATGTATTCGTGGGGTGCGTTGTTGGCGATGAACGCCACTCCGCTCAATGCGTTCTGGTTGGTCTGCGTAGTAATGAGAGCGGTGTTGAAATTCACGCTGGGGAGCAGCGCGTCCCGGGACTGCGCCCGCGTTTCGCCGGCGACGCCCGCGGCGGTTACCACAGAGTTGTACGTCGGCTCGTTCTTGCGAGCCAGGGCGAGCGCGTCCTGCAAGGTCAGACGCAACGCCGCGCCGGGGGTAGGCGCGCTGGGCGTGGGAGGTTGCTTCTGCTTGGCCACCACTTGCGGCTGAGGAGCGGGCGCGTCTGGTTGCTGAGCGGCAGACACTTTGCCGGTCAGTGCCACCGCGGCGATTATTAGCGTGAACAATCCAAAGTGAATTTTGCGACGCAAGGTACTTCCCTCATTACTGCAATTTCTTTCTTCGCAGGATACCTATTTGGATGATCCTAGCCCGCGAAGGAATTCTATTCTTGTTCGCTGTATCCAAGCTATCGAGGGAGAGATAAACGCAGGATTAACCGGTAATTGCGCTGCGAACCGGCGCGGGAAGATAGGCCGTGAAAGTGGTGCCGGACGTGTCGGATTGCGTGAGTTCCAGGCGGCCGTGGTGGGCTTCGGCAATCCATCGGGCGATGGAGAGGCCGAGGCCGGCGCCGCCGGTGTCACCTTCGGAGCGCGAGCGCGCTTTATCGGCACGAAAAAAACGCTCGAAGATGCGCGACTGAAGCTCGGCGGGGATGCCGGGTCCGGTGTTGGAAACGCGAAGGACGTAAGAATTTCCGTCGAGGCGACAGTCCACGTTGATCATTCCTCCGGCGGGCGCGTACTTGATGGCGTTGTCGAGAAGATTCAACAGCATCCGGCGGAGAAGATCTTCGTCGGCATTCAGAGGAAGCTCCGGTTGAATCGACGAAGTGAGAGAAACGCCCTTGGCGAGGGCGAGGGAGCGTGTGCGGTGGAGCACGTCGGCGGCGAGTTCATCAAGGTAGAGATCGCGAAGGTTCAGTGGGTACTGGCCTGCGTCGGCACGGGTGAGCGTGAAGAGGTCTTCGATGATGCGGGCGAGGCGATGGGATTCATCACGCAAAATGGCGAGGGTTTCGCGGTATTCCTCGGGGGAGCGATCGGGGCGGGATAGGGTGACTTCGGTTTCTCCTTGCAGGATGGCGACGGGTGTGCGGAGTTCGTGCGAGGCGTCGGCCACGAACCGGCGCTGCTGTTCGAAAGATTTTTCCAGGCGGTCGAGCAATTCGTTGAAGGAAAGCGCGAGGGTGCCGAGTTCGTCCCGAGGATTTGAGACTTCGAGGCGTTCGCTGAGGCGGGCGGCGCCCATGCCGCGGGCTTGCGCTGCCATGTCGGTGACCGGCGCAAGGCTTTTTCTTGCGAGGAAATAGCCGCCGGCACTTGCGAGAAGCAACGCGATCGGGATGACCCAGTAAAACGTGTGGCGAATGTCTTCCATGATTTCTTTTTGCGGATGGAGGGATTGCAAAATTACAAGGGAGACCGTCTGATCCTCGGGTTCCAAAAGCCGCGAATAGCCGCGGAAGCCATTTTTGCCTCCGGGAACATTTTGAAATGCTCCGATGCCCGTGGTTGCCGGCGCGTGGGCGAGAGCCAGAAATTCCTTGGAGGAAAAAATGGCCGGTGTGATGAGTTCGTGGCTCCCGCGAATTGCGGGCAAATCCAGCGAACTGAGGATCACTTGGCCGTGGCCGTCGACGATGGCGAAGACGACGTCGCGAAACCGATGCTCGATCATGGCCACGCGGGCGGCCTCTTTCCTCGGGTCCGCGCCCTCGGCGTCCTTTATTTCGGCGTTAAACGTGGTGACGTAAGTTTCGCTTAGCTCAAGAAGATTGCTGTCTGTGCTGATGCGGATGTTATGCCAGTAGAGAAAATAGGTGAGGACGGCGAGCAAGATCAGAAAAAGGCCCAGCAGGCCGCTGTACCAGAGCGTGATGCGCGAGCGGACGGACTCAAGCATGGGATTTTTTTGCTCCGCCGGAACTTTGCGCGGCGTGCTTCTTGCCGGTGGTTTCGCTGTCGCCGAGGACGTACCCGCTGCCGCGGCGGGTTTGCAGTAGGGGCTTGCCGCCTTCCTCGCCAAGTTTGCGGCGGAGGCGGTTTACGTAGACTTCGATGAGATTGGAGAAGGGATCGAAGGTTTCGTCCCAAACGTGTTCGGCGATTTCGGAGCGGCCGATGACCCGGCCGGCGTTGCGGGCGAAATATTCGAGCAGTGCGAATTCCTTGGCGGTAAGGGGAATGGAGCGGGCGCCGCGCTTCGCGGTTTGCGAAGCGGTGTCGAGTTCGAGATCGCCGACGACGATGCGCGGAGGTCGGAGTTCGTTGGGGCGGCGGAGCAGGGCGCGGAGACGTGCGAGAAGTTCGCGAAATTCGAAAGGCTTGGTGAGGTAATCGTCGGCACCGGAATCGAGGCCCTTGATGCGGTCGTCAACGCCGTCTTTCGCGGTGAGCATCAGGATGGGAGTTCGCTTGCCGCCGGCGCGAATTGCTTTGCACACGGCGAAACCGTCGAGGCCGGGGATCATGACGTCGAGGACGATCAGGTCGTAATCGTTGATTTCGGTTTGATAGACCGCGTCGTTTCCGTTTGCCACGGTGTCGACGGCGTAGGCTTCTTCGCGCAAGCCTTTGGCGACGAATCGTGCGATGCGCGCGTCGTCTTCGACGAGGAGAAGTCGCATGCCCGTATCATACGGCAATTCTTCACCGTACAAACTAGCGGCGTATTTTGCGGCGGGATTACTTGGCGCCGGCAGCCTTCGCAAGGGACGCCGGGATCACAATTTCGTCCGGCTGGCTCCACGCCGGTTTGCCGTCCTTGAATTCGAGTTTCTTCATCGTAATGCGGAGCTGGTTCTTGTCCACCGCCACCAGCAGGTAGTGGTAGTTGACTCCCGCATCCTTGTAGGGGTCGTCGGCCTTCCGCGTGATGGGGTAAGGGTGCGCTCCCCCGCCGCCGGTTACGAAATACGTCACTCCGTTGTGCTCATGCCGCTCGTAGTTGTGGACGTGTCCATTGAAGACGACAAAGCGCGCCCGCGCTTGCTTCTGCTTTTCTTCCAGGTATGCGGCGAGGGCAATTTCCTTTTCGCGCGCGGAGTGCCCGCCCCCGAAAACTTTCTCATCGGAGGAACTGGTGTACGGAGGGTGGTGAAATACGAAGAACACGAAATCAACATTCGGAGCGAGATTGTCGAGCTGGCCGTGCAGCCATTCTCCCTGCGGCCCTGTGACTTCGTCGAGCGAGCTATCGAGAACCAACATCAAGGAGTTTCCGATGCGCACGGAGTAGAAGCGGCTCTCTTTGAGCGCGGGGAAACGCGCAAAGTAGTTTTCCAGCGTTGTTTTTTGGTCGCCATGGAGATCGTGATTTCCCAGTGCGGGGTAGACGACGATTTTATGGGCTTGCCAAAGAGAGGTTTCCGAGTCCCAAACCTGCCAGTCCTCCGGATTGTCGCCGGAGTAGACGATGTCGCCGCCGATGGAAACGAAGGCCGGTTTCTCTTCGTCGATGGCCTTCACCAGGGTTTGCCTGACGACGGCATTCGCCGCTTCCGTGTCCGCGGGATCGTGAAAGCGCGTATCTCCAAACGCGACGAATCGAAACTGGGCGGGGACATCCAGCGAAAGCGCCTCGTGATTGGAAGTGAAGGGTGGCTGATCGGCGGAGTTGGCTCCGCAGGAGGGCAACGCTGAAGTGGCTACGAGCAAAACGCAGAGAAACCAAAAACGGCGGTTAGGAGTCATGACTCGATGAGACTAATGCAAATCCAGGAATTCGGGGTTAAAGATTTTTCAGAATGCGCCCACCGCCACATCGCGCATTTATTTGTGGCGGATGTCGATCGGGGCGCGGGTGCGATCGAGAGGAAAGACCTGAAGTTGCCACTTCACTGGCACCGAGGTGGGCACGTAGCACATGGTTTTGTCGCAGGCCTGGTATTCGAGCTTGCCGGTGAGCGTGAACGTTTTCCCGTCTTTGCCGAGGGAACCCCAGAATTGCGAACTGGAACTGACTTTCACGTCCTGGCTGATGCGGAAGGTGCCTTCGTAGACGGGGACTTTTTCCTTGATTGCTGGCAGATAGAGAGTTTTGGATGCGGGGTAGATGGCCGGGCTTAGTTCGAGATCAGGAATTGGATCGATCACGAGTTTGACGGGCTTGTAGCCCTGCGTGCCGGGGGCGTAGACGTGAACGTCGGCGGGCAGGCGGACTTCGGCGGAAATTGTGATGCGCGTGCCGGGAACCCCAGTGCGATCGGATTGTTCGAGCGCAAGCTGGAGGTGCGGGGCTTCGACGGTGTCGGTGACTTCCTGGCCCAATTCGGGGAATAGCTTCGCGATGATGCTGTTGCCGGTGAGGCGTTCGCGGTATTTTGCTTCGAAAAACTTTTCCTTGATGATGCCGTTCGAATCAATGAAGAAATAGCCGGGACGGGCAAAACCCTTTTGCATGCCGGTGGCTTCGTGATTGAAGACACCGTAGGCTTTGATGATTTTGGAATCGGGATCGGCGAGCATCGGATATTCGATTTTGTGGCGGTCGGCGAAGAATTTCAGGATCTCCTCGGAATCATAGCTGATGGCCGCGAGCTTGACGCCCTGCCTTTCGAACCGGGAGTATGCGCTTTGCAGCTGGACCAGCTGCCCTTTGCAGAAAGGTCACCAGTCCGCGGAACGGAAAAAGAGCAAGACTGTGCCGTTCGGGCCTTTCAGGGTTTCGAGAGTTTGCACGCGGCCGAATTCGTCGCGCGCGGAAAAATCGGGAGCTTTCTGGCCGACGGCGAGGCCGATGGACATCAGTTCGGCGGAAGCGACCTGGATCGTGTCATCGTCAAGCGTGCCGTGGACCGTGACGGTGTCGCCGAGATGGGCGGTAACTTTTTCCTGGGGCTCGAGCGAGTACATCAGGCGATTCGTGTCGTCGTAGAGTGCGATCTTTGCGCCGGGAACGGTTTTGAAGCACTCGGGAGATTCGTTGAAAGCCTCGTCGGCGTTGCAGGCGCTGGTTACGAGGACGCCGGACCAGGAGCCGGTCTTCGACTGGCCAGTTTGTCCAGCAAGGGCCAGGGATGCCGTGGAAAGAATCGCGGCTGCGCTGAGGAAAAGGCGCTTCGTGATCGAATTATTTCCAGCCGTAATCAATCTTTCAGCCCTTCGACTTCAATTTAGATTTCGACGCACTATACGCCGAGCAAATTGGCCATGCAAGTTGCGCACTCCAATTTTGAGTCGATTGATCCGCGAAAGTTACAGCGCCGGTGCAAAATTTATGGAGATTGGCGCCAGTGGTTCAAGATGAAAACCGATCGATTCGCCGGGTGCCATCCAGATCGGCGGCGTGATGGAGCCCGCGATGATGATCTCGCCGGCGCGAAGAGTTTCGCCAAAATGCGCCAGAAGATTGGCGACGTGGCCGACGATGGCGATGAGTTCTCCGGTTAAGGCCTCGAATTCGGAGGTGTTGGCCATTTCCGAGCCGTTGCGAAAAATACGGGCGTTCAAGCCCGGCAAAGCGCCGCCCGCGTGTGTTGTGTCGCAACCGCCGAGAACGACATGACGCTGGTAGATATTGCACGCCAGGGTGCCTTCGACATCGTCGGAAGGGTGATCCACATCCGCGATTTCAATGGCGGCTCCGAGTCCTGCGATTGCACCTTTGACCGTTTTGCGATCGGAGTCGGCCTGCAAGTCTTTTCCGAGATAGACGGTAAGTTCGGGTTCGGCGGCAGGTTTTTTCCAACCCGCGAAAGAAATCGTTGAACCGGAGGCGACCACCGCGTCGGCCATCAGGAATCCGACCAGCGGCGCGTTGATGCGCAATCTTTCCAGGGCCGCGGGACCGCCGAAGGCCAGCTTCCAGCCGAGCGGCTTTTTGCCCGCGGCCAGCAACTCGCTTCGCCAGCGAAGCTGCTGCTGCATCCCTCTTTTGATTCGCTGGTCTTCCCACGCTTTTTGCAAAGCCGCTGGCATCGCGAAAATCCGATCTTTACCCGGTGATTCGGACTAATAACCTTCCGGCGGAATTTCGTAGCCCGCCGCTTCAAGCGAGCCCGCGCCGCTCCAGCCCCAGACGAGGACGACGTCTTCCGTGCCGGTGTTATCGAAGCCGTGCCAGTGGCCGCGCGGCGTGAAGATCACGTCGCCTTTTGCGGAGGGCTCCCGGCCGGTGTCGGTATAGATGTGTCCGCTGCCCTGAATCACCACGAAAAATTCGTCGCAATTCGGATGGCGATGCTTGTCGTGGCGCGCGCCGGGGGGAAGAACCGTCCAGCCAATCAGGAGCGTGTCGGAGCCGGCCGTCTTCTGGTCGATCAGAAACTGCACCTGCATGTTGATCCAGCCGTCTTCTTCCGTCAGGCCTCCGACTTTGGGGACATCGCGAAGATTGGTGCGATACGGTTTCACTTGGACATTCCTCCGAGGCGGCGATAAACCTCATAAACAGTGACGAAATCGTGGTGCGAAAGACCCAGGCCGCGGCAGGCATTCAACATTTCGTTCGCGGCCGCGCCGAGGGGAACGGGAACTCCCATTTTTCTGCCGAGGTCCAGCGCGAGGAGCATGTCCTTTTGCTGGAGATTGACGTCCCCGTAAGTGGCGTCGGAGATGTGGCCTTCGAGAATCAGCGGCGCGCGGTAAGCAAGCACCGGCGAGGCCACCACGCTTTTCAGCATCGCGTCCACGGCCACTTCGCGCGGCACGCCGCCCTTTTCCGCGAGCGCGACGCCTTCGCAGAAGCCGATTACTTCGATGACCAGCGTCATGTTCAGCGCGACTTTCAGCTGGACGGCGAGTCCCTGCGCGCCGATGTAAGTTACTTTGGGACCAATCGCGAGAAGCACGGGTTGCACCCGCTCGAAGGCTTCCTTGTCGCCCCCGACCATCACGGAGGCGTTGCCTTTGCCAATGGTCAAGGTGGTTCCAGAAATCGGCGCGTCCATCATGGTGAGGCCCGCCTTGGCGAATGCTGCCCCCACGAAGCGGCTGGCTTCAGGATCAATCGTGCTCATGTCCAGGTAAACCGAGCCTTTGCGCAAGCCAGAGATGATTCCGTTTTCACCCAGGGCGAGGGACTTCACAGCCTCCGAATCAGTGACGATCGTAAACGCCACTTCCGATTCGGCCGCGAGTTGTTTCGGCGAATCCGCCCAGCTCATGCCAAGTTTGAAAAGCTTCCGATCCGTGAAACCCGCTCCGGAAAACCAAGCCAACGCCAGCGATGTTCATGATCTCGGCTAGAGATTCGCGTTGCCCTTCCCGCTGCCCGAATCTTTGGTCTTCATAAACGCCGCCACAAACAACACCCCCAACGTCAAATCCGTCGCCGCAAACACAAGATCCCTCTGGTTCGTCTTCCCCTGTATCACCAGCACAATCACCGCCGTGCAGTACGTAAACTTCTCCACCATCGACGGAATCATCATCGGCCGAAACCTCACCGGATCCCTCCCAACAAACAAAAACGCAACCAAACTGACAATCGTGAACCACGGCGTATAGATGAAGAGCGTCTTGTCATGAAGCCAGGTGACAAATCGATCCGGGTTGAATGCGGGGAAATCCACATCCGAAAGATCGGCCCAGATGTCCTTCTTCTTGAGCTTCTTTAGCCGTTCTTCCCGGCTCAGTTGCATCAGCTGAATATTTTGTTCCTGCGAGGTCCGGTACCAGAAGTCGCTCGCTTCCAGGCTGGCAGCGAAATCCCGCACGGAATCTTCATCGTAATGAACGCCAAGCTGCTGCGAATAGAGTGCCGCGATCTGTTCGAAGCTTCTCTTCCCGTCAAAAAGTTGCGTGAGTTCCCATTCATTCTTTTCGAAGGTGAACATCCCGCCGACACAAGGCACATAAATACGCACCACTGGCCTTCCGTCTTCAATATGTTCGCGGAATGATATTCCCGGATCCAGGCGTGGAGTGCTCTCCGCGAGCTTTCGCGCGGGAATATCCGGCAGGGCACTATTCAGGACGCGCGTCAGGTTCATGGATTTTTCAGCGGAAACTTTCCAGATGCGCCTGGGCGGTCATCCCCGGCCGCAGCGTTCCGCGATCGCCTGTCAATTCCACAAGCACTTCGAATGTCCCGCTTGAGGGATCCACCACCGGGCTCACTTGCTTTACCTTCGCCATGTGCTTTTCGGCCGGCGCATCTGCGCAGGTGACCTCCACTGTCTGCCCGTTGCGCATTTTCCCAAACAATTTTTCCGGCAACGTGAACCGCATCAGCAGGGGCGCCTCCGCCGTCACCCAGAACAGCCGCTCACCCTTGCCGACATTCTGTCCCTCGCGAACGTATCGCCGCGCAATCAGCCCGTTGAATGGCGCGGTCACCCGCGTTTTTTCCATCTCCAACTCCAGCGAATGTTCTTCTTCTTTCGCCGTGTTTAGCGTTTCCGCCACCCGCTTGATATCCCACTGGTCTGACTCCGCCTTGTATTTCGCGTGTTCCAACTGTTCCTGCGAAGTCAGCCCCAGCGCAAAAAGATTTTTCTGACGTCCATAATCCGCCTGCAATACCTCCGCTTCCGCCTCCCAGTTCTTCAGGTCCGCTTCGATGCTTCGTGTTTTCGCGCGCGCAGCCGCCAGATTCGCTTGGATTTGCCGCCCGTCCAATTCCGCGAGCAGTTTCCCGGCTATCACTCGTGCAGGGGCATCCACATAAATCTTGAGAACCAGGCCGTCCCTCTGGGCCGTAAGTTCCACCTCATGCTCCACGATGATCGGACCCGAAACGACAAGGCCCGCGTCCCCAGGTTCACTCACCGTCGAAGTCGCCGCCTTCGGTAGCGTTGGCACCGTGGCCGGTGGCGCGGCAGCGTTAGTGACTCCTCCAGTCGGCGTTTTTTCGTCGCCGCATCCGCTCGCCAACAACGCCGCTCCCATCACAATCCATATCCACTCTTTTCGCATGACTTCTCCGCGCTCCTACCAGCCCAGCCAATACCAGATTTTCGAATAGGTCCACAAAAACGGCCGCCGAAAAAAAACATACCCCGAGGGAGACCAGCCTACGCGCACCTTCCCGCGGCCCTGCATCCCGGCGCGAATCGCGCCCTGTTCATTCGGCACTGAGACGCGCGCGTAAAACACCGCTCCGTCGTGCATCATCGTTCCCTTCGGGCTCACCACCGAAACTTCTCCGCGAATCGTTCGCATCGGATAACTGTTCAATTTGACCACCGCCCGTTGCCCCGCCTTCAGCAATCCTGCATCGTCGTCGTCTACGGCTACATCCACGATCGCCTCCGACGTATCCACCACTTCCGCGAACGAATCTCCCGGCTCCAATTTTCGTCCGGCAAACTCTTCCACATGCGGTGTAGTAACCACCCCATCAATCGGGGAACGCAATTCCGTCCGCTCCACCTGTTGCTTCGCTCGCTCCACTTCCGCTTTCCAGTAGTCCGCCTGCACTCGCCGCACTCCGGCTTCCGTTCCATCATTCGCCGCCAGCGCCTTGTTCATCTCCAGCATTGCCGTTTCAAACTTCGATTCCGCCGCCGCCAACGTCGAACGGAAACTCCACCCTTCCATTTCCGCCAGCACCTGCCCGCGCTGTACGTGTTGCCCTTCCCGCACGAACACTTTTCCGATCACTCCCTCAACTTCCGGTTGCACCAACGCGCGACGGCCCGGCGCCACCACCGCATCCCCGTCCACGCGCAACGGCAGAGGGCACGCTACAAGAAACAACACTCCGATTCCCGCCAGTGTCAGGATCGCCGTCCGCTTCCTCTTCTGCATGGCCATGAATTTCCGCTTCCGCACCAGCACCGGCTCGAGCATGGAAATGAACGGCACCTCCTTGTACATCTGTGCGTTGCGCAGGGCCACCGTCGCCTGTCCGGCAATCACTTCCACAATTTCCAGGTGCGCCGGCCCCAGAAAATCCGGGTCGCTGCTCTCCATCGCCAGCAAACCCACACGCCCGGTGTCGTCGTTCAGCGGCCGCGCATAAAATCCCCGCTTGCCAGACTCTTCGAAATATTTTCTGAATTTGGCTTTGGTCTCTTCCCTCTCGGCGTCGATCTCTTCGCCGTGTTGCCGGACGTGGATCACTTCTTCCGATAATGCCGCCCATTGCAGAATCGCATTTAGCGGTGCGATATCCGGGTGGTCGGCTTGCACCTGCATCAATCCAGTCACCGCGCTTAGCTTGAATCTGCCGTTCTGCTCCAGGACGATCGCCGCTCTTTCGTAAGGAATCACCGCCTGCGGCGCATTCACGATCGTTTGCAGCATTCGCTCCAGATTCAATGTTGAGGTTATCTCATGGCTGACCGTGTTCAGCGTCTCCAGCACTTCCACTTTTCGCTCCGCCAGCAACAAGCTGGCATTGTGCAGCGCAGTGGACGCTGTCTCCGCCAGGCTGCTCAGTGTGAACAAGTCATCTTCGTCAAACGGGGTGCCGTCCACTTTGTTGACCGCTTCCACCACTCCCACCAGCGCTGTTTTATCCAAAATCCCAGCGCCAATTAAAGAGAACACCCGCGACTCGCCTGCATTGCGGTTGCGTTCCGCAAGCCGCTGGTCCGCGGGGTCGCTGACGCACACCGCTTCCCCGTTGTCGGAAATGGTGCCTGCTACTCCTTCATTGGCCTTCAGCCTCTGCCCTTTAAACGTGGTCGCATCTTCCCCGGCCTGGTACATCAACTCCACCGATTCGTCGGGATGCATCAGCCAGACGTTCACCGCCTGGCATTCCAGAATTTCCGAAATCTTCGTTCCGATCAGGGGCAGCAGTTCGTCCATCTCCAGTGTCGAGGAAAAAACCTTCTCGATATCGTAGAGCTGCGTCAGTCGCGTGATCGAAGTCATCGTCCCGTGGCGTTCCTCTTCATACACTTGCGCCGTGGCAATCGCCGCCGCCGTCACCTCCGCGGCCGGCAACAACGCTTCCACAGCATCCGTGGAAATCTCCTCCTCAAACGCCAGAATCTCCAGCGCCCCGATCAGGTTTTCGTTGTGAATCAGCGGAAGGTAGGTCAGCGACAACAGCGACTTGCGAATGTCCACATGGGGATAATCTTCCCGCTTGATCGCGGCCGCCGTTCGGTTGATCGCCATGCTCTCGGCGAACACCATTCCCAGCAACCCTGACTCTGCGGGAATCTCCTCATTGTGAAGCTTTGCGTCGCCCACCGTCGCGCGCGGAATCCAGAGCGCTTTTTCCCCTGTGGTCCCCAGCGTATACACACTCACCGCTGCGTCCGCTATCAACTCCGACACAAAACGCGCGAACACCTTCGCACGGGGCATAACTTCTTGCTCCGCGAGTAAGTTTAGAGAAAGAGGTAAAAGATCAAGAACGGATTCTTGTTCCTGGCTGGCCAACGCTCGACCTTCCGTCTGGTGACGCGATCGCGGGGGGAAGTCACCAGCCCACTGCCTTTCTTGCTTTTTGTCCCAAGATTATCTAAGTTGTCCGCGCACTGTAACAAAGGGATACTGGGGTGTCAATGCGGCAGACCGGGATGCGACGCCGGGTTCCAGGAGGTGGCGACGTTGGATATTGATACGAAAACTCTGGACGGCGTCAAAGTTGTCAAGCTTGCGGGCCGCCTCAGTATGGGGCCTGCGCTCGATCGCTTTAATGCCACTATCATCGAACTTCTCGGCCAGGGTCACTCCAAGATCATCCTCGACCTCGAAGCTGTCCCCAATATCGACTCCAGCGGCATCGGCATGCTCGTCCGCCATCTCACCAGCGCCAAACAGGCCGGAGGCGCGATCCGCTTGCTGAAACCTTCCAAATTTACGTTGCAGACCTTGAAAATGGTGGGCTTACTCAATCTCTTCACTACGTATGACGACGAGTCCCAAGCCGTCTCGTCATTTCACTAATTCACCCTGGCGAATTGCTTACCCGCCTGACGCCGCCTCAAATTTTTCGCTCGCCGCTTCCACCGTCTCGAAAAATTTCACGATCCTGTCCACGTGAGTCATCTGCAGCGTGCTCTCCACAATTCCGTCGCTGGAGACGATCCTCATCACGCCTCCCGCCTTCTGCAGCTTCGCATTGCACATTACCAGGATGCCCACACCTGTGCTGTCAATCGCATCCAGTTCCCGCAAATCCACCACGACCCTCTTCGCCCCTTCTTTCATCACTTCGGCGATCGACCATTCCACCTGCCGGCTGTCGTTTCCCATCATCAAACGCCCGCGTAATTCCAGAACTACGATCTCTGGCGTCACCTGTTTTTTTTGAACTTCGAGAATCATGGGACACTCCTCATGTTCCGGATCGGCTGTGCGGGTTGCTCCAGTTGAGGAATGCTTCTGTTTACTGCCCCTTCCCTCCGCCCGGAATTGCCGCCTGTTCGCTGCCTGATACTATTTCCGGCCCTCCCCGGAGTCAACGGGTAACCCCCTCACGGATGACCGCCGGGGCATTCCCCCTTAGCACGCCTCACTCCCGGCTCCTTGCTGCTTACCTTGCCCATTCGATTTGCCAGATATGCTCAATTCATTTTTCTTCCGCCCAGTTTCTCATTCCTCTGCGTGCGAAAATCTGCCAGAATAAACCTCGCCGTTCGCTCCTCTGTCGACATCCAAGTATTCGTGGCTATTGGCCCCTGGCTCTTTCCTGTGAGAGGTGTCCTGTGGGTTCCGCGTTGGACGTTCATCGTCTGCAGTTCGCCTTCACCATCACATTCCACTATCTCTTCCCGCAGTTGACGATGGGTCTCGGTCTTCTCATCGTCATACTCAAGTCCATCGCCCTCCGCACCGGCGACGAACACTTCTCCCGCGCCGCCCGCTTCTGGGCCAAAATCTTCGGAATCAACTTCGCCATTGGTGTCGTCACCGGCATTCCCATGGAATTTCAGTTCGGCACCAACTGGGCCGAATTCTCAAAAGCCGCCGGAGGCGTCATTGGACAGACTCTCGCCATGGAAGGCGTCTTCTCTTTCTTTCTCGAGTCCACATTTCTGGGGCTGTTTCTCTACGGCGAAAAGAAACTCGGCCGCGTCGGCCACTGGTGGGCCGCCTTTTTAGTATTCGTCGGCTCCTGGTTGAGTGGCTATTTCATCGTCGCCACCGACGCCTGGATGCAACATCCCGTCGGCTATCAACTCGGCGCCCATCACGAAATCGAGCTCACCAGCTTCTGGGGCCTGCTCCTTAATAAGTGGGCCCTCTGGCAATACGCCCACACCATGCTCGGCGCAGTCCAAACCGGATGCTTCGTCATGGCCGCCGTGGGCGCGTTCTACATCCTTTCGCATCGCGATCCGTTTTACGGCCGCACTTTTCTAAAAATTGGCGTCCTCGTCGGCGCCCTCGCCGCCCTGCTGCAACTCTCGCCCTCCGGCGACATGCAGGGCAAGATGATCACCCAGTATCAGCCAACCACCCTCGCCGCCATGGAAGGCCTCTTCGAATCGCAAGACGGCGCACCGCTCGCGATTCTCGGCCAGCCCAACGTTGCCAAGCGCACTCTCGACAACCCGCTCGTCGTTCCTAACATGCTCAGCTTCCTTACCTACAAGAAGTGGACGGCCCACGTCCAGGGCCTCAACGACTTCCCCGAGGATCAGTGGCCCGACAAAATCGAACTCCTCTACTTCAGCTATCACGTCATGGTCGGCCTCGGCACCATGTTCATCGCCATCATGGTGCTCTCGGCATTTCTCCTCTGGCGCAAAAAGCTTTTCGAAGCCCGCTGGATGCTCTGGGTCATCATGCTAAGCGTTCCTCTCCCCTACATCGCCAACACCGCCGGCTGGCTCACCGCCGAACTCGGACGCCAACCCTGGCTCATCTACGGCCTCATGCGCACCGCTCACGGGTTCTCTCCCCGAGTCAACGCCGGCAACGCATGGTTCACGCTCATCGGTTTCATGGGGCTCTACACGGTCCTCGCCATTCTCTGGCTCTTCCTCGTTTATCGTGAGATCGAAATCGGGCCCGAACCCGAAGCACGGCCGGCCGCGGAAGCGTTAGACCCCTCGGTGGCGGCATAAGGAGGTCGCCGTGGAAACTCTCTGGTTCTGTCTCGTCGCCGTGATGGTCGCGCTGTACGTTCTTCTGGACGGCTTTGATCTCGGCGCCGGCGCCGTTCACTTTCTAGTGGCTAGAACAGAGGAAGAGCGCCGCCAGGTCATCGCCAGCATCGGCCCCGTCTGGGACGGCAATGAAGTCTGGCTCCTCGCCGCCGGCGGCACCCTCTACTTCGCCTTTCCCGCGCTGTATGCCAGCAGCTTCAGCGGCTTTTATCTCCCGCTGATGATGGTGCTCTGGCTCCTCATCCTCCGCGGCACATCCATCGAATTTCGCAACCACATCAAAAGCCCAATTTGGATTCCCTTCTGGGATTTCTTCTTTTCCATTTCCAGCTTGCTGCTCGCTATTTTCTTTGGTGCTGCTCTCGCGAACGTCGTCCGTGGCGTCCCTCTCGATCAGTCTGGCTACTTCTTCGAACCTCTTTGGACCAACTTCCGCCTCGGCGACCAAATCGGCATCCTCGATTGGTACACCATTCTCGTCGGCGTGCAGGCGCTTCTCGTCCTCATGATGCACGGCTCGCTATGGCTGCAGTGGAAAACCAATGGCGCACTCAATCAGCGCGCCGCTCGCCTCGCGGGTTGGTGCTGGTGGGGCGTCCTCGTTCTCACCGCGCTAGTCACTGCCATCACCTTCAGCATCCAACCGCAAGCCTCCCTGAATTTCAAAACCTGGCCGCTCGGCTACATTCTTCCAGTCATCGCCATTGCCGGTCTCGCAGGCGTTCAAATCGAACTTCGCCGCAAAAACGAGCGCGACGCCTTTCTGTCCTCCTGCGCCTATCTGCTCGGCATGCTGACCAGCGTTGTCTTCGGCGTGTACCCCATGGTTCTTCCCGCTCGCAACCCGATTTACTCGCTCACCGTCCACAACGCCAAAGCGGGAGACTACGGCCTCAAAGTCGGCCTGGCCTGGTGGCTCATCGGCATGGCCCTCGCTGCCTTCTACTTCACCCACGTCTACCGCTCCTTCGCCGGCAAAGTCTCCGTCGATTCCACCTCCCACGGCTAATCGCGCCTACACCTCCAACGCCGGAGGCGAGATACACGTTCGAGCGCAACGAACAAGTAAAGCGCCGTAGGTGCGACAGATATTTCCTTGCTCGCATGCATCAACCCTTCTCCTGCAAAATGTACCTCGATGGAATTCGCGATGTCCGGCCCGAACCTAACTCTCTCTCAAAAAACCAATTCCCTCCCGCCCCACTCCGCGTACAATAAAGTCATGCGCACCGGCGATCGCGACATCCTCCCGCGCCTCGGATCTCTGCTGGTCGTTCTTTGTCTTCTCGCGGCGCCCTTGTGCGCCACGCGCTGCACCCTCTCGTCCTGCGCCCAATCCGACAACCACGAAAAATCAACAACTGGTTGTCACCATCAATCCACCCATTCCCGCGGTTCTTCCGCGACCACCGGCGCAATTCTCCCCACCTGTCTTC
>Ga0206814_10074_pt1 | contig 26626 bp, 27 predicted proteins | sample Alteio_BWOrgCont_90_FD_152850 | JGI IMG/M metagenome (GOLD analysis project Ga0206814, IMG submission 152850) | Enriched cells from forest soil in Barre Woods Harvard Forest LTER site, Petersham, Massachusetts, United States -... | ecosystem: Environmental > Terrestrial > Soil > Temperate forest >...
CTCGCAACTCCCCCACCCATTGCGAACTGGCCGGCCTGAGCCGCTGCCTGCTGGCAAGCACTTTGGTCTTCGCCATCAGCGCTTTTTTCTTCCACATGGCCTACAGCCCTTACCTCCCGTCCTTAGCCGGATTCACGGTCGCTCTCCAGTTCGCCGCGCCCCGGCTATACTATACTGCGGTTTAGGGTTAACAGAGCCGCGACCGCAGGGAATCGGTATCCCCTGTCCGTACAGTCTCAACATCCCACGCATCGCGACCAGGAGCTTCACGCATGTTTCACTTATTTCGTAGCCAGGCCAAGGCCGTCCGCATTCTGTTGGGCGCACTGCTCGGTATCATGGCGCTCTCCATGCTGCTTTATCTTATTCCCGGCACTGGAATTACCGCTGCGGATTCGAGCGCCGACCAAGTGGTTGCTGAGATCGGCAAGTCGACCGTCACTGTCGCCGAGGTGCAGCAACAATTAAAAAATGATCTGCAGAATCGCCGACTGCCCCCCGAGTACGCCGCTACCATCATTCCTCAACTGGTGGATGAAGCGATTGCCGAGCGAGCAGTGGCTTACGAAGCGGAGCAACTCGGTTTTCGGGTTTCAGATAAGGATTTAGCCGATACCTTGCGCTCCTTCCCGTTTGGGAATCTGCCTGCTGACCAGTACCAGCAGTACGTGGAGACGCAAGTGGGACTCACCGTTCCGGCCTTCGAAGATAGCGTGCGCGTGAAAATCTTTGAGGACGAGATTGAAAATATCGTCGTGGAGGGCATCATCGTCACTCCCGCGCAAGCGGAGGCGGAATATCGCCGCCGCAGCCAGAAACTCAAGGTGGACTACATCGGCTTCGCGAGCGCCAAGATGGCGCCCGACATCAAGCCCACCCCCGAACAGATCAAAGCTTACTTCGACAGGAACAAAGCCTTCTACGGCGTGCCCGAGACCCACGATCTGCAATTCATCGTGGCCGATCAAGCCAGAGTGGCGGATACCATTCAAGTGACCGACGCCCAAGTCCAGGATTACTACAATTCCCACAAAGACGAATACCGGACGCCGGAGCGCGTACGCGCGCGCCACATTCTGTTGAGCACCGCTAACAAACCCAAAGACGAGGTTCCGAAAATCCAGGCGCAAGCCGAGGCGCTCCTCAAACAGATCAAGGCTGGTGGGGACTTCGCCGAGCTTGCCAAGAAGAACTCCCAGGACCCCGGTTCGGCCCCGAAGGGCGGAGACCTGGGTTGGGTGTCGCGCGGTCAAATGGTCAAGAACTTTGAAGATGCGGTCTTCACGCTAAAGCCGAACGAAATTAGCAACGTGGTTACCACCGAATATGGGTTCCACATCATTCAGGTGCTGGAGAAGCAACCAGCCCACCTGCAAACTCTGGATGAGGTGAAGCCAGCGATTGTAGTTACGCTAAAGAATCAGAACGTTTTCGACCGCATGCAAGAACTGGCCGACAAAGCCCGCGCTGAGCTGGTGAAAGCGCCGCAGAACGCGCAGCAGATCGCGACCCAAATGAACCTGGAGTTCTTAAGTGTGCCCTCCTATCGTGCCGGCGCTCAGGTCGTCCAACTGGGGAACGACCCGCAGGTCCCAGCGGCTTTGCAGGGCCTAAAACCCGGCGAAGTGAGCCAGGTTTTTCAATCCGGTAATAAATTGGCGATCGCGGTGGTTACCGGCACTCACCCGCCCCATCCACCGGACCTGGCCGAAGTGGAGACTCAGGTGCGCCAAAGTTATATCAACGCCGAGGCCAATCGGATGGTGGCTGAAAAAGCGGCCAAGGCCGCCGAACTGCTGAAGAGAAATGGCGGCGACATTCAGGCTGCGGCGAAGGCGGTTGGTGGCGAGGTGAAGAGCACCGATTTCTTCACCAGCTCCGGCGCCGCCGAAGGCATTGGGTCCGCCGCAATCCTGGCTGACTACTTCAACAAACCCGCAGGGACGATCTTCGGTCCACTGCCGGCGGGCGCTCAAACCGTGGTCGGAAAAGTCGCGGATCACCAGGACGCTGACATGTCCAAGTTCCCGCAGGAGCGCGACAGTATCATCGAACAGCTTAAAGGAAAAGAGAAGTCCTATCGCATAACGCTACTGGAAGATAGCATTCTGACCGATCTCATTCAGCGCGGCAAAGTGAAGAAGCATCAGGCGGTCATCGACCGGCTGAAAGCGCAGTATCGCGGCTAGTAGTCTCAACACTAGATGATCCATGCTCTGCTGGACTTCCTGCGGACGCTCACCACGCCCGATCGGCTGATACATCTGCTGTCCACGGTGCTTTCCGGTTGGCTGGGTTATGCCACGCTCACTGCGATCGTGTTCGCCGAAACCGGACTCCTGGTGGGTTTCGTGCTTCCCGGCGATTCTTTGCTCTTCACCATCGGCGTGGTGGCCGGCGCCGGGCAACTGAACCTCACGATTATCATCGTGTTGCTGATCGCCGCTTGCCTGGCTGGCGATTGGTGCGGCTATCTGCTCGGCCGGCGCGCCGGTCCCGCGATCTTCAAACGGCCTGACTCGCGCTTCTTCAAGCAGGAGCATCTGCAGCGCACGAATGCTTTCTATGAGAAGCATGGCGGCAAGACCATCATCTACGCGAAGTTTGTCCCCGTGATCCGCACCTTTGCGCCTTTTGTCGCTGGAGTGGCCAACATGCGCTACCGCAGTTTTATTAGCTTTGATGTATTCGGCGCCACGGGTTGGGTGATTTCCATGACCGTGCTGGGCGTGCTGCTGGGCAGGATTCCCCTGGTTCAGCGCAACTTCGAAAAGTTCGTGCTGCTGGTGATTTTTGTTTCTCTGCTTCCGGTGATGATGCAAGTAGTGCAGGCCATGCGAAAACGCAAGCCTGCTCTGCAGCCAGGCGACTAAAGACGAAGCAGCGATTGGCTATTTGTTTTCGGCTCTTGGCCCTGGGCGGAGCCTTTGCCATGCTTCTTCCTCCAAGGGAAACCACTCCGCGGCAATCCTTAGATTCTCGTCGGCATTGGCGAGGTAGCCGGCCTTGAGCTGCTCGCGCAGTCTCTGCTTGCGTTCCGGCCGGATGATCTTGATGCGTTTGCTCATAGGAATTTCGTGGGTAGGATGATTCGTTCAATCGCCGCCCGCACCACCGGATCACGCTGCGCTTCCACTTCGTCGCCCTTCGCCACTCCCAGCGCCTGGTTGAAAATCTCCTGCTTCAGCCGGCTCTGCACCCAGGCTCGCTCCTGGCTCCATTCGGCGACCGACGGCTGGATATTCCGCTGCCCCGCATATACCTCAAAGTCTTCCAGTAGCCCCGGGCTTACCTCGAAGTCCGGCTTGGTCTCGTGCTTTTGGATAAACTCGGTGGCGAAGGACGTAATGATGCCGCTCGCGTCCAGAGCCACACGCAAGCGCGTTTGCGGCTCCGGTCCAATCGCAACGTCGGGCTGAATGCCGCCTCCGCCCGTGACAGTGCGGCCCGAATCCGTTCGAAATTGTTCCGCTTGCTTCTCGATTTCCAGGTGCCCGCTCGGAAGCGGCTTCTGAATGGACCGGCCGCTGGGCGTGTAATAGAACGCCGTGGTCAGCGCCAGCGCCGTATTGCCCGCCAACGGGAAAACGTTTTGCACCAGCCCCTTACCGAAGCTCGGCTCTCCGATCACCACAGCGCGATCGTGATCCTGCAAAGCACCCGTCAGGATCTCCGATGCGCTCGCCGACTTGGCGTTCACCAAAACGGCCAGCGGGAACAGATAGGGCGCGGCGGTCTTGGGAACTTCCACCGCTTGCTCGGCGATGCTTCTCCCCTTCACGCTCAAAATTTTCTGCCCGGGCATCAGGAAATACGAAGCCGCCTCCAGCGCCGCTTGTACCACGCCCCCCGGATTGTCGCGCAAATCCAGCACCAGCCCCTTCAACTTCTCCCCGCCCAGCTTCTCAATGGCGTCCTTCAATTGCTTGGCGGTTTGCGGATCGAAACCGTTCACCCGAACATATCCAATGCCGGGCTGTAGTAGAAACGCGCGATCCACGCTCGGAGAATCCAGCAGCTCCGGATCCAGCACAAACTGGAGCGGCCGCGCATTCCCGGGACGGCGCACGATCAGCTGCGCGCGATGCTGATGGCTCTCGCCCAGGAACCCCACCACTTGATCGAATTGCAGCCGCGCCAGCTCCACGTTATTCACCGCCACAATCTCATCGCCAGGTTGGAGCCCCGCTTTAGCGGACGGCGTTCCGGGCAGCGCTTGTAGCACGATCACTCGACCCGGCAGCACCGACACCACGGTCCCGAATCCCTTGCGCTCAGAATTCTCCATCTGCTTGAGCTGCTCATTCTGGTCGGGGTCGAAGAAGATGGAATGCGGGTCCAGCGTGCGCAGCATTCCCGGAATCGCGCCCTGATAAACGGACTGCTCGGTGTTCAGCGGGTCCGCCGCTTGTGTTTGCACCACGGAAACCAACTCGGTGAAGCGCTTCAGCGCGCTCTCCAGGTCTTCGGTGGAAGGCGGCGTGGCGAACAAGAGAAGTACAGGTAAGAACATCTATTTCGAATATCGCAGTCTCTGCTTGCTTGAATGCCTTTGCAGAGCGAGCTCAATCAGACGGTCAATCAGCTTGGGCATCGGCAATCCCGAATATTCCCACATCTTAGGGTACATGCTAATGGAGGTGAACCCGGGAATGGTGTTGATCTCGTTGATGTAGAGCCGATTAGTCGAGGTTTCCAGAAGAAAATCCACGCGCGCCAGCCCTTCGCACTCCACCGCCCGATAGCATGCCACCGCCAGCCGCTGCATCTCTGCGGTCTCTTGCGGCGACAGTTTCGCCGGAATCACCGTCTGGGCTTTATCCAAAAGATACTTGTCCTCGTAATCGTAGAACTCGCGCGACGGCAGAATTTCGCAAGGCGCCGCCGCGATGGGATCGTCGTTCCCGAGCACCGCGCATTCAAATTCCCGCCCCGTGATGCCGCGCTCAATAATTACTTTGCGATCGTAGGCGCGCGCCAAATCCAGCGCCGCCTTCAATTCTTCGCAATTTCGCGCCTTCGAGATGCCCACTGATGATCCGAGATTCGCCGGTTTAACAAAAACCGGGAACCCGAGTTCACCGCACGGCGCATCCCCGGAGCCCGACACGACCTGGTACTCGACAACGGGAAGGCCGCGCTCCCTGGCCACGCGCTTCATCATTTCCTTATCCATCGATATCGAAGACGCCAGGACACCCGCGCCGACATAGGGCAAATCGGCCAGCTCGAGCAACCCCTGCACTGTTCCGTCTTCCCCGAAGGTGCCGTGCAACACGGGAAAAACCACATCGATTCCAGGATTACCGCCCGGCTCGGGAAGAATCGGCCTGGGACTCCATTTGCCTGCCTTCGAAATCACATAGTGCAGCACCCTATACTTGTCGGGATCCATCGCTTCGATTACCGACTTCGCCGAGCGATGCGAGACTTCGTGCTCCCCGGTACGTCCACCGTAGATCACGGCCACGTTCGTTTTCATGCCTTATAAAATCCTCTTCCCCATGGCCGACATCACCAATTCCACCGCCAAAATCGCCGTGCGGTTCGCATCATCGATCACTGGATTCACCTCTACAACCTCCATCGACGTTACGCGGCCCGTGTCGCCTAACATTTCCATCGCCAAGTGGGCCTCGCGATACGTGATGCCGCCCTGCACCGGCGTGCCCACACCCGGCGCTTCCTGCGGATCTACGGCGTCCATATCGAGTGAAACGTGAAATCCGGCAGTTCCCTCGCCTGCCAGCCGGATGGCTTCTTCAAACACCGACCGCATCCCTCGCTCATCGATGTCGCGCATCGTGAAAGCATGAACCCCGGACCGCTGCACAATGTCGCGCTCCTGGCCATCCACGGAGCGAATCCCAACCAGCGCGACATTGGCCGGATTCACCTTGGGCGAATATCCAAAGATGTTCGTCAGCTCCCGAGGCCCCTCGCCGATGCAGCACGCCAGCGGCATGCCGTGCACGTTGCCGCTCGGGCTGCTGTCCGGTGTATTCATGTCCGTGTGCGCATCAATCCAGATCAAACCCAGCTTTTCGCCGCGCTGATGAAAATGCCGCGACGCACCCGATACTGCGCCCACTGCGATGGAATGGTCCCCGCCCAGTACCAGCGGAAACTTTCCAGCGCCCAGCGCTTCACTCACCATCTCGGCCACCAGCGTACATGTTTCCGCGATCTGCGGCAGGTACTTGGCCCGCGAGTCTACCTCACCCTGGCTCTCGCGCTGGATCACGGGCACGTTGCCAAGATCCTCCACTTGATAGCCCAGCTCCGCCAGCCGCCCATTTAGATTGGCCACGCGAACGGCCGACGGTCCCATATCCACGCCGCGCCGCCCAGAGCCCAAGTCCAGCGGCGCGCCGATAATCGCGATGTGCTTAGGGCGCATGGTTAGATTCTCACTGAAATGTGGCGATTTAGGGCCGAGTCCGATACAACATCCGCGGGAACGCGATCGTCTCGCGAATATGCTCCAATCCGCACATCCACGCCACAAACCGCTCGATACCCATCCCAAACCCCGCGTGCGGCACGCTGCCGAACTTGCGCAAATCGACGTACCACTCGAATGCCTCACGCGGTAGCTTGTGCTCTTCCAATCGCTTCAGCAGCAAATCCAGATTATGGATGCGCTGCCCGCCGCCGATGATCTCGCCGTATCCTTCCGGCGCGATAAAATCGACGCCCAGCGCTAATTCCGGCCGCTGGGGATCGGGCTCGAAGTAAAACGCTTTGATCTCGGTGGGAAACCGGTCGACGATGAGAGGCCGATCCAAACCCTCCGTGATCAACGTCTCGTCCGTGTTGCCGAAATCGCCACCCCACTGGATATCGCTGCCTTTCTTTTGCAGCGCGACCACGGCGTCATCGTAGCTCATGCGCGGAAATGGCGACAGGACGCTTTCGAGCTTGCTCGGGTCACGTTCCAGTTCGCGCAACTCGGCACGGCGATTCTCCAGCACCCGCCCAACCACGAACACCACCAATTCCTCGCCCACCCGCTTTACATCATCGAGCGTCGCGTACGCCATCTCCGGCTCCACCATCCAGAACTCTGTCAGATGACGCCGCGTCTTGCTCTTCTCGGCGCGAAACGTCGGTCCGAAGCAGTACACCTTGCCGAACGCCATTGCGTCGGCTTCGTTATAGAGCTGGCCCGACTGAGTAAGGTACGCCTTTTCGTCCTCGAAGTAGTTCACCTCAAACAGCGTCGATGTGCCTTCACATGCCGCCGGCGTAAAAATCGGCGTGTCCACCAGCGTGAACCCGTGCGTGTCAAAATAATCGCGCACCGCCCGGATCACCTCGTGCCGCACCCGGATGGCCGCGTGCTGCCGCTTACTGCGCAGCCAAAGATGTCGATGATCCATCAGGAAATCGACGCCATGTTCTTTCGGCGTGATGGGGTAGGGATCCGATTCCGGAATGCGCTGCAGGATCTCGGCGCCTTCCACGTCCATCTCGTATCCGCCCGGCGCGCGCTGCTCCGGCCGCACCTTGCCGCGCAGGATCAGCGACGACTCCTGCGTCAGGTTCTTGATGGCTTCAAACGTTGCCTCATCCACATTGGCCTTCACCGCCACAGCCTGGATGGTTCCGGTGCCGTCGCGCAGCAGAGGGAAAACGATCTTGCCGGATTTGCGCAGATTGTACAGCCAGCCCGCGATCTCCACCGGCTCGCCGACGTGCCGCCCAGCGTCTTCAATTCGAATGCGGGAATAGTCCATCAGGCTTCTTGATTTCCAGCCGTCTCGAGCTTTTCAAATATCTGCTTCACCACATCCAGCGATTGCGGAAGCGGGAACTCGGGATAGTCGCGCAACTCGAGTAACAAGGGATATTGTTTGGGTTGCGAGCGCAACAGTCGCATGGTCTCGCTCCAGTCGATAGTCCCGCCTGGCGACTCGAACGGCCAAAGATGGCTATCGTCGTGGCCGTTGTTGTCATGCAAATGTGTGGATCTGATCCGATCCTTCAAGATGGCGAATGCCGAAGCCACGCCTTCGTTCATGTTGGCGTGCCCCACGTCCAGACAAAAGTTCAGCTTCAGATGCGTTTGTCCCAGGAAATGAATCAGCCGCTCGGCGCTCGCCAATCCATTGGGTGTATTCTCCAGCAGCACTTCCACGCCGCGCGCCTTGGCAAACAAATGGATCTCTTCGAGCGAGGTAAACGCGGCCTCCACTTTACGCTCGTCGTATTCCTCTTCAGAAGCGCCGAGGTGCTGGATCAGATAGCGGAACGGAATCACTTCGGAAATATCGAGCGCGCGCTTGATCTCGTCGAGCATATCCAGCCGCTTCGATTTCACCGGCTCCGTAATGTTGATGTACGAGTTGGGACCCGACCGGCCCCACATGTCGTCGCTGTACATCGGCGAATGCAGCGAATGCAGTTTCAACTTGGAATCCCGAAACCAGTGGCCCAGCTCATTGATTTGCGCGCGATCCCGATAATCCAGATGCTGCCGTGCGCAGAAAATCTCCACCGCCGGCACGCCGGCCTGCCAAATCTTGTCCAGCCACACGGTATTCAAGCGATGATTCACCAGCAGGTGCGTCGAGAGAACGTGGTCCATCAATAGCCTTCGGCCTTTCCATTACCCAGTGGATCAAAAGCGCCCTGCAACCAACCACCGTCGTTCAAAATCGCTTCCACCTGCGCCACACCCGCTGTGGATTCGAGCAGCGTAACGTCGTGCCCCATGGCGCGCAGGAGCTTCACGGTGTCGGGAGAAATGCCCTGCTGCACGTACAATACATCCGGCATCCACTGGTGATGAACACGGGGCCAGTCCACCGCGTCCTGCACGTTCATGTGGAAATCCACGACATTCAACAGTACCTGCATTACGCCGTTGATGATACGCGATCCGCCGGGCGCGCCGAGGATAAGAAACAGTTTCCCGTGCCGCACCACGATGGTGGGAGTCATCGACGACACGGGCCGTTTGCCAGGCTGAATCGCGTTCGATTCGCCCTGAATCAAGTGAAACAGGTTCTCGGTGCCGGGCTTGGCCGCAAAGTCGTCCATTTCATCGTTCAACAAAAACCCCAAGCCTGGCACGGTCACGCCGCTGCCATATCCGTTGTTCAGCGTATACGTCACCGCGACGGCGTTTCCTTCACTGTCCACGACATTGAAGTGTGTGGTCTGGGTGCCTTCCGAAACGGTGATCTTGCCCGGACGAATCTGAGTGCTCGACGTGGCGTGCAGGGGATCGATGCTGGCCCGGCGGCTCGCGATGTACTTGGGTTCCAGCAGCTTGCTGATGGGCACTCTGTAAAAGTCGGGATCGCCGAAGTATTCGCTGCGGTCGGCATAGAATCGCCGCATCACTTCAGCGACGTAGTGGATGGACGCCGCGGAGCCCGCCCCAGTTTTTTCGTATCCCGAGCCCTCCAGCATTCCCAGCATCTGCAGCAGCCCCACGCCGCCCGCGCTGGGCGGAGGCGCCGTGATGATCTCGTCGCCGTGATAGTGGCCGCGCAGCGGTTCGCTTTCTTCCGCCTGGTAGGACTGCAAATCCGCCAGCGTGATCAAGCCGCCATTCGCCGCCATCTCGGCAGCCAGCTTCTGCGCAGTTTCACCATCATAAAAATCGCTCGCCCCGCGATCCCGAATCCGCTTCAAGGTCGCAGCCAGTTCCGGCTGCACTAATTTTTCGCCATAGTGCGCGTTCAAAAAGATCCGCTTCGATTCGGGAAACTTCGATAACAGCTTGGTCTCGTCCTCGCTATGCAGCGAGGCATCCAAACTGTACGACACCGGATAACCTTCGCTCGCCAGCTCCACCGCCGCGTTCAGCAGATCAGCCCACGCCTTACGTCCGTATTTCCGATGCGCCAGTTCCAGACCCCGCACGGTCCCCGGCACGCCGGCCGCTCGCCATCCCACGAGGCTGTCTTCGCTCACGTTGCCCTTCGCGTCCAGATACATATTCCGCGTCGCTGCCAGCGGGGCTTTTTCGCGAAAGTCGATGAACGTGCTGCGGCCATCGGCGAATCGTGCCAGCAAAAATCCGCCGCCGCCAATGTTGCCCGCAAAGGGATGCGTCACGGCCAGCGCAAATCCAATCGCCACCGCGGCATCGATCGCGTTCCCACCGGACTCGAGCACGCGCAGACCAACGTCCGCGGCCAGAGGCTCCTGCGTCACTACCATCGCGTGCCTGGCATGCTCCGGCTGCCGGGCTGATAGCGTCACGGCCAGCACTAACGCACAGCCAATCTTAATTCGCATCAAATTCGATTCTACCGTGGCGCCCCGCGCCATTCGCCAGCGCTCGAGCAGGCGGTCCATTTATACCGTCGAAAGCCGTTGCTGCCGTTCGCGATGATATTGCGCCAGTGCCAGATTGGCGGAAGCGACGGTCTCCAGCTCACGCGCGATCTGTTCCAACGCGCGCCCCGGGACTGCGGCGTACATCGTATCGTCGCCGATCGTAGTATAAATGCGATTTCCGATGCAGCCGGCGCTCGACACCATGCCGTGCGCCATCGCCGCCGGGATCGCCATGCAGGTGGGCCGCGCGAGTAACGGCAGCTTGGACCAGGAGCCCGCGCGAATGGCCGCTTCTTCCAGCAGCATGAGTTTACTCGCCGCCGCAACGAAGAGCACGACGTCGGGTTCTACCGGCGTATCGCCAAGCGGTGCGACAACGATGTTCTTCGGAGTCTCTGGAAGACGCGGAATTGCGGGCACCTCGTCCATCTTCAGATAGCCCAGGCTAACCATCGTTTCAAGAACCTCGGGCAGTTCATGGGCGCGACCCTTCGGCAGCGGAATATTGTGCGTATACGATCCGATCGGACAGTTGTAGTGATCCGACGGCACGGTGGAGAAAGTCCGGCCTTCCGCCGCCAATCTCCAGAAGCTGCAACCGGCGGGCTCGGATCCCGAGAACTTCTCCACCGTCGCGGGTGCCTCGTCGCGAAAAGCCACGGCCACGGGCCGGCGGTTCAAGTTGAGGATCTGCTGGAATTGATTTTCTAGCGCTTTGTAGTCGGGCATGCTTTGGTCTCTTTATCTTGGCACGTGTCAGAATCAGAAAGGATGTCTTCGGCCGCAAAAGCGCTAACCGCGCGGCAATTCTTTTCACGGAGCGGTGTGCTCTCGAAATGGCACCCGCGCTACGAGTTTCGTCCCGGGCAGCTCGAAATGGCCGAAGCCGTCGAGTCCGCCTTGGCCGAGAAAAAGCACCTCCTGGTGGACGCGGGCACGGGCACCGGCAAAACCCTCGCGTATCTGGTTCCGGCCCTGCTCTCCGGCAAGCGCGTGGTGGTTTCCACCGGCACCAAGAATCTGCAAGAGCAGCTTTTTTACAAAGACATTCCGTTTCTGCAAAAGCATTTCGACCGGCCCCTGCAAGTCTGCTACATGAAAGGCCGCGCCAACTTCGCTTGCCGCCAAAAGATCTACGATGCCGATCGCGAACCCATTCTGAACGGCCTGGAAGAAATCGCCGACTTTCAAATCATCCGCGAATGGGAGAAGACCACCACCACCGGCGATCGCTCCGAGATCAAGACTCTTCCCGAATCCAGCTCCGCCTGGCAAAAGGTGGACGCCCGCCGCGATCTCTGCACCGGCCAGAAGTGCCAGCAATTCGAGCGCTGTTTCCTCACCGAAATGCACCGCCGTGCGCACGAAAGCGACATCATCATCGTCAATCACCATTTGTTCTTCGCTGACCTGGCCGTAAAAGACGACGACTTTGGCGGCATCATTCCCGAATACGCCGCGGTGGTTTTCGATGAAGCCCACGAGATCGAGGACGTCGCCGGCAAGTATTTCGGCGTGGGCGTCAGCAACTATCAGTTCCAGGAACTGGTGCGCGATATCGCGGCTGTCTCGCGCGCCAAGCAGTTCGGCTCCGGCGAGCTGGATCGGGTCCTCGACACGCTGGACGATCGCGCTCAAGAGTTCTTCCTCCTCTTCGGCGAATCGGAGGGACGCGTCGCCTTCAAGGGACACGCGGCGTTCTTCGATGAGCACGGAGAGGCGCTTGAAGACCTGGTGCGCGCCCTGGAACTGATCGGCTCGCACTTGCAGCTGGTCAAGAACGCGCCCGAGGAAGTGATCCCGCTGTTCCGCCGCGTCCAGGAAATGCAGCAGCGCCTCGAATTTTGGCGCAAGGGCGCGGACCGTTCCTACGTCTATTGGGTGGAACGCCGGGGCCGCGGGTGCTTTCTCCAAGCCACGCCGATCGACGTCTCGTCCATCCTGGAAGAAAAGCTTTTCGATTCGCTCGACACCGTGATCCTGACCTCCGCCACGCTGGCGGTGGGCGAAACGTTCGAATTCGCGGAGCGCCGCCTCGGGATCCGCCACACTCGTTCGCTGGTCGTCCCCAGCCACTTCGAATACGCCAGGCAGGCGCTGCTCTACGTGCCTCAGCACCTCCCCGATCCGCGCTCGCCCGCCTTCCCCCGCGCGGCCGCTGAGGAAATTACGCGCATCCTGCGCCACAGCAAGGGCCGGGCCTTCGTCCTCTTTACCAGCTATCAGCAGATGCGCATGGTCTACGATCGCGTATCGCTTGAAATCGACTATCCGACCCTCCTGCAAGGCACCGGCCCCCGCAACGCGCTTCTCGACGAGTTCCGCGCCACCCCGCACTGCGTCTTGTTCGCAACGTCATCGTTCTGGCAAGGGGTGGACGTGCAGGGCGATCAGTTGAGCTGCGTGATCATCGACAAGCTTCCGTTCGCGGTACCCAGCGACCCGGTGGTGGAAGCCCGCATCGAACGCATCCGCGAAGAAGGCGGCAATCCGTTTTACGATTACCAGATTCCGCAGGCCGCGCTCGCGCTCAAACAGGGCTTCGGCCGCCTGATCCGCAGCAAGACCGACCGCGGCGTCCTGGTCTTGCTGGATAATCGTATTACGAAGCAGAGGTATGGCCAGGTGTTTTTCGACAGCCTGCCGCCTTATGCCTTCAGCACTGAATTGAGCGCCGTGGAGAAATTTTTCAATGTTTGAAGTTACCGTGGAACAGACTTTTTCCGCCGGTCACGCCCTGCGCAATTATCATGGCAAGTCAGAAGACGTGCATGGGCACAACTATCGGGTGCGAGTAACCGTGGAGGGTCAGCAACTCGATTCCACTGGTCTGCTGGTGGATTTTCTGGAAGTGAATCGCCTGATATCGGGCGCGGTCGGCTATCTGGACCATCGCTTCATCAACGACCTGGCTCCCTTCGACGAAATCAACCCGTCGGCCGAGAACATCGCCAAATATTTCTACGACCAGCTGAACGTTGGACTGAAGAACGAAGTGCCGGTGCGCATCTCCGCGATTCAGGTTTGGGAAACCGACACCAGCTCAGCGATCTACCGGCCCTAGCGTCGATACTGTTCACTTTATGGGACGCTGGTACACTCGACTTTTAGTCGCGTCCGAACACAAACGCGTCTGAAGACGCGTATACCTTGCCCCTAGCGTCCGAAATAATCCGAATTGATCTTCGTGAAGTTCGACCATTTTTCCGGCAGATCGTCCAGCGCGAAAATCGCCGAAACCGGGCAAACCGGCACGCAGGCTCCGCAATCGATGCACTCCACCGGATCGATATAGATCATGTTGTGCTCTCCGAAAGCGGGCTCGTCTTTTTTGGGGTGGATGCAATCGACGGGGCACGCATCAATGCAGGCTGCGTCCTTCGTGCCAATGCAAGGTTCTGCAATAACGTAAGCCATTATTTCTCCAGGGCGCAGATCGAAACCATTCTGCGTATGGGGTAACCATCATTATAGCGTGACGGTGCTTTTTGCCGCGCGGAAGGGGTCGAAAGGCCCGATTTCCGATGTAGATGGAAGAATTCCGGGGGTGGCGCGCCATGCTATGCTTCCCACAGATGGCCACTAAAGCGCAGATCACGGCCGAGCAGTACCTGCACATGACTTTCGAACACGACGCCGAGTTCGTGCGCGGCGAAATCGTCGAGCGCACGCTGCCAGATCTTCTTCACTCAGCGACGCAAGCGAAGGTTTGCTTCCAACTGGCCAATCTCCGCTCACGGTTTCGACTGCTCCCTTGCATTGGGATTCGCATGAAGCTTGTAGAGGGGCTGTATCGCGTGGCGGACGTCGCCGTCTTCTCGAACCACCCCGTGGAGGATTATCCGGAGCAGCCTCCGCTGGTGGTCGTCGAAATTATTTCTCCGGACGACCGTCATCACTATGTTATGAAGAAGCTCGAAGAATACCGCAACTGGGGCGTTCAGAACATCTGGGTCGTCGACCCCCTCTCTAAGCGCTTCGCGATTTATACGGAGATGGGCCTCCAGTACATCTCTTCCCTTGCCCTCGCCGACTATCCCTTCGAGTTATCGCCCAGCGTCCTATTTTCCGATCTCTAGACCAGCACACGAACGAGAAAAGAGAAGCCAGAAAACATGATTCCCAAAGTGCGCAAAGCAGTCTTCCCCGCCGCAGGACTGGGCACGCGATTTCTTCCCGCCACCAAGGCGCAACCCAAGGAGATGCTGCCGCTGGTCGACAAACCCCTCATCCAGTACGGGGTCGAAGAAGCCATCCATTCGGGAATTCAGAACATCATCATCGTTACCGGCCGTGGAAAAACCGCCATTGAAGATCACTTCGACGTCGCCTTTGAGCTGGAGGCCGCGCTGGAATCGAAGGGCAAGAAAGAACTGCTCAAAATTGTCCGCGATGTGTCGGACATGATCGACGTCGCTTACGTTCGCCAGAAGGAGGCGCTCGGTCTGGGCCATGCCGTGCTTCGCGCTAAGGAATTGGTGGGCAACGAGCCCTTCTCGGTGGTGCTTTCCGACGATGTCATCGATTCCGAGATCCCTTGCATTCGCCAGCTCCTGGACGTCTACGAGTTTTACGGCGCGTCCGTGGTCGCGCTCATGGAAGTGCCCGGCGACGCGATCTCATCCTATGGCGCGGTGGACGCCGAGCCTGTCTCCCACAATTCGGGCAAAGACCGGCTGTTCCGTATCCGCAACATGGTGGAAAAGCCCAAGCCATCTGAAGCCCCCTCCAATCTCGCGATCATAGGCCGCTATGTGCTCACTCCCGAAGTCTTCGAATCCATCGAGGCCATCGAGCCCGGAAGCGGCGGCGAGATCCAGCTGACCGACGCGCTGAAGCACCTGCTCCGCAACCGGCCCATCTACGGCTACCGTTTTGAAGGAACCCGCTACGATGCCGGCGACAAGCTGGGCTTCTTGAAAGCCACGGTCGAGTTCGCCCTGCATCGCCACGACCTGGGTGCGCCGTTTCGCGAGTACTTGAAGCAGCTCAAGCTGTGAGGCCGCGCTTGATATCCTCGAAATAGATGCTCGGCAAAATAATTCCCGCGGCCCTCCTGACCGTATCCGCCTTCGCCACCCTCGTCACCGACGTCGAGACCGCGATGTCGCACGGCAATTTCCCGCTGGCTGAAGCCATGCTCCAAAGCTATCGGTCGCAGCGCGGCGTCACGCCGGAATACCTGGAAGCGTTCTCCTGGCTCGCGCGCGGCGATTTGATCACGCGCCAGTTCGACAAAGCCGATGCCAATGCGAAAGAGACTGAAAAACTCGCCGTGCAGGCTCTCGCCGCGCGCCCTTTGGACGCCGAGCCGCATCTGCCGCTGGCCTTAGGCGCCGCCATCGAAGTGGAAGCTCAGGTTCTGACCGCGAATGGCGATCGCGCTGGCGCTCTCGCACTCTTGCGTAAAGATTTGCTTACGTACCGCGCCACGTCCATCCGCACGCGCATTCAGAAGAACATCAATTTGCTCACGCTCGAAGGCCGGGCAGCCCCGCCACTGGAAGAACGCGAGTTCCTTGGCGCCAAGCCCACGCCGCTGCTGGCGCTGCGCGGCAAGCCCGTTCTGCTGTTTTTCTGGGCGCACTGGTGTCCGGACTGCAAACAGGAGGAACACATTCTGGCCCAGCTCGCGCGCGAGTACTCATCGAAGGGGCTGGTGATGATCGCGCCCACGCAGCGCTACGGCTATGTCGCGAACGGCGATGAAGCCGGACCTGCCGACGAACTCAAGTACATCGAGCAGATCCGCCATCAATACTACGCCGACCTGCTCAGCGTGCCCGCGCCGGTGAGCGAAGCCAACTTCCGTAATTACGGCGCCAGCACTACGCCAACTTTGGTTCTAATCGACCGCCAGGGCATCGTGCGCCTCTATCATCCCGGAGCAATGACGCTGGATGAATTGCGCGCGGCGCTGAATCGGGTGGGCTAAGCATGGCCGACGCACCCGCCACGGCGTGCGCTCAATAGGATCTGCGCGGCTACCGAAGTGAGGTGGGTCAAAGGCGCGGAGACTGTCGAGGAATGGAAACTGGACTACTCTAGCGCAGAACTACTCGCAGACAATAAAAAAGGCCCCGATCTCTCGGGGCCGTTTGCATGAACCCTAAACTACTGCGAGCCCTCTCGGGGCGCCAAGATCTACTTCTTTTTCTTGGCGGGCGCTTTCTTAGCGGCCTTCTTCGCAGCCTTCTTAGTTGCGTTCTTCATCGATTGATTCTCCCTAACATCAGATTTGCGATCTTAGATCGCAGTGTGATTCATATATAAGGTTCTTTGAGGCGAAAGTCAAGAAAAAAATGCAGATCGGGCCTCGCCCTCCGACGCTCCGCGTCCCCTCTTCGCGTCAAAACCATTTCCTCCATGAATTGTTCTTCACGCTGCTCTCTCATTCCGCGCCACAAACACGCCATTTTGTTCTTGCCCGCACCGCGCGGCCCGCGCTACGATCGGACCAAGTGGCCTCTCGCCGATCACTCGGGATCTCCACCGCGCTCCTCGCGCTGACACTGGCCAGTCTCGCGCTCGCCGCTTGCGCGAAGAAGCACCACACCGCCGCCGTACCCCAGCCTCCACGCGTTGGCACTGCTGAAATCCGAGACGGCGAAACCGGCCTCGCAAGCTGGTACGGCCATCCTTATCACGGACGCCCCGCCGCCAACGGCGAGATCTACGACATGGAAAAGCTCACCGCCGCGCATCGCACCCTGCCCTTCGGAACCTGGGTGCGCGTCGTCAATCTCACCAACGACAAAACCGTCGACGTCCGCATCACCGACCGCGGCCCCTTCGTCGAGAACCGCATCATCGATCTTTCGCATGCGGCGGCCGAAGCCATCGCACTGATCGGACCCGGCGTCGCGCGCGTCCGCCTCGATATTCTTTCCGTCCCCACCGTGGCCTCCGGCGCAAACCTCTATGCCGTCCAAGCCGGCGCCTTCCTCGATCGTGATCGCGCGGAACGTCTACGTGCTTCTCTGGAGCGCGACTTCGGTCCGGCGCATCTGCTGCAGCGTGCCGATAGTCCAGCTTTCTGGCGCGTTCTGGTGGGACGAGTCTCCTCCGAGCAAGCCGCCGCTGCGCTCGCTCAGCGAGTCAGACAAGAATCGGGTACCGCCTTCGTGGTACGCCTCGATCCTTCTACACCCAATTCCGACACCAGCGGCGCGGTCCCTTAGCGGTTAGGTACTAAGGGCAATCCCCCCAAATGGGTTTCCCCCTACACCCCAAATGATCCCCCAATCTAATACCGTGGGGTGTTGTCGAAATCCTAAAGTCCTCGTAGAGTTTATGAAGGACTCAGGCACTATCTTCTCTAATAACTCAGATTCGGGGCCCATGAATGCTAGCGCAAGCTGAAGAATCCGCTCCCTTATTGGTCGGCCAGTCGCCGCGCATCAGAAATGTCCTAAGGATGGTGGAGAAGTTGGGACGTTGCCGTTGGCCGGTGCTGCTGCTCGGTGAAACGGGTACTGGGAAGGAAGTTGTCGCACGCTCCATACATAAGGTCCAGCCCGAAGGCCCGTTCGTTACCATCGATTGCTCCTCCCTGGTCGGCCCGCTCATGGAGAGTGAGCTGTTCGGTCACGTCAAAGGCGCCTTCACCGGCGCCGTCACTCCCAAGACCGGCTTGATTGAGGTGGCCAATGGGGGCACCGCCTTCTTCGACGAAATCGGCGAGTTGCCGCTCGACCTTCAGGCTAAGCTCCTGCGCGTCTTGCAGGAAAAGGAATTCCGCCCGGTCGGTTCGCTCACCCATCGCCGCTCGGATTTCCGGGTCATCGCCGCCACTAACCGCGACTTGGCGAAGGAAGTGGAAAAGGGGACGTTCCGGCGCGATCTGTTCTACCGTCTAAACGTCGTCAATCTCCGGCTCGCCCCGCTGCGCGATCGCAAGGAAGACATTCCCGCCCTCATCGCGCACTTCCTCGCGCGCCACGGAAAAGGTCATACGCTGGCTCAGGAAACCTTCGAGGCCATGCTTTCCTACGATTGGCCGGGCAACGTCCGCGAGCTCGAAAACTGCATCCAGCACATGGTCGCCATCAACACCGGCCCGTTGCTGCATGCCGCCGAGCTGCCTTCCATGCTGCAGAATTATCTGCTCGCGAAGAAAGCTCAGGCGCTCTCGGTTGCCGTTGGATTCCAGCCCCTGTCCAAGCCGCCCGGCGAAGCCTCTGCACACGAGCACCGCGGCGCACCTGAAGGCGCCCGCTCGCCGATCATTCCTCTCACGCAGATGGAACGCCAGGCCATCCTCGAAGCGCTCGCTTACACCAAGGGCGATCGCGCAATCGCCGCCAATCTGTTGGGCATCGGACGCACCACGCTCTACCGCAAGCTCAAGGAGTATCAACTCGCCGTCTGATACAAAGCTGCTCCGCACGCCACTACATCGCGTGCGGGAAATGAAAACCCTCAATCTGTTGCTGGTAGAAGACGAACTCCAGGACGAACGGCTCATCTCGGAGGCTCTCGTCGAGATAGAGGGAAATCGGCAATGGTGCAACTGGCGCTCCTCGGCCGTGGTGCCCGTGGATCGGCTGGCCGACGCCCTGGACTGCTTGCGTCGTGACTCGTTCCACGCCGTCCTGCTCAATCTCAGCCTGCCCGATAGCCCCACGCTGCTCGATTCGTTCCTCGAGGTAGCCGCGTGCGCCGCGTCCGCTCCCATTCTGGTTCTGGCTGACGAGCCGGATGAATACCTCGCGAATCGATTGCTGCGTGAAGGAGCGCAGGACGTTCTGGTGAAGTCCGAACTCGAGTGCTCCCCCCTCGCCCGCGCCATCCGTTACGCCATCGAGCGGGAGCGTAGAGCCAGGGCCGCGCGGGCCTCCGCGCTAGTCGACGATCTCACCGGCGTTCTGACCCGCGACGCATTCCTCACCGTCGCCGCCCACGCCGGCCAAGGAGAGCTGGTGGCCCTGGTAGAGATTGCGGCCGATCGCGAGGCGCGTGAGCCGCTCCTGATCCAGGCCACGGAAGTGCTGCGAAGCGTCTTTAAGGCGCATGCCATTGTAGGCCGCTGGGATCAGTGTCGAATTTGCGTCGTCACCTCCGGCCTTACCGAAGCCGCCGTGGAAGCAATGTTGCATCGCGCCGCCGGCCTTGTCGCCTTTCAATTCTCGGTCAGCCCACTCGACTCCAACGACAGTCTGGAAGAAATTCTGACGGCCAAGCTGCGTCCTCGCGCGAAAATCGCTATGCTGGCTGATTGAAAATCGCTCTCGACACCACCTACAGCCTGGGACCAAATCTCTCGGGCGTCGGCGTCTACTCCCGCGAAATCCTGTTCGGTCTGGCGCGCCTCCATCGGGAAGCTCGCTATCTCTTCTGCTATCGCTCGCACCGTTTCCTGCGCTCCTTCTCCGATCGTCTTCCTTCCAACGCCGCCCGCCGTCTGCTCGGGGAGCATCGTGGGCCTGCCGCCGATCTGTTTCATGGATTGAACCAACGCCTCGGCGCGGCCTCCTACCGCCGCCGGGTGGCCACCTTCCACGATCTGTTCGTGATGTCGGGCGACTACTCGACGCCCGATTTCCGCAACCGCTTCACCGCCCAAGCCCGCGCCGCCGCCGAACGTTCCGACTTGATCATCGCTGTCTCGGCCTTCACCGCGCGGCAAGTGGAACAACTGCTGCACGTCGAACCGTCCAGGATCCGAGTTATTCCTCACGGCGCTCGTCCGGCGCCACCTCCCAGCCACACCGTCCCGCGCGAGCCAATCATCTTGAATGTCGGAGCCATCCAGCGCCGCAAGAATATCGTGCGTCTAGTGGAGGCGTTTGAACAGCTAGCTCCCGGCTGGAAGCTTCTCCTCGCCGGATCCCATGGCTACGATTCGGAGGCCGCGCACGAACGCATCCAGCGCAGCCCGCGCAAACAGGATATTCAGATGCTTGGCTATGTTTCCGATTCCCAACTGGAGGATCTGTACCAGCGCGCCTCCATCCTGGCTTTCCCCTCGCTCGACGAAGGCTTCGGCATGCCGATACTCGATGCCATGGCGCGCGGTGTGCCGGTGCTCACGTCCAACCTCTCGGCGATGCCGGATGTCGCCGGTGAGGCTGCGCTTCTGGTCAACCCCACCGATGTCCACTCCATCGCGGATGGACTCTGCCGCCTTGCCGCGAATTCGGACTTACGAGACGCACTAATCCAAGCGGGATTGGCTCGGGCGAAGGAATTTACCTGGCAGAAATCGGTGGAAGCAACCTGGAAGGTTTACAAGGAACTACTCGGCTAAGTTTTTTCTTCGTCGATCGCAATCTTCAAAGCTTTCAGGAACTTTTGATCCTGCGACGTCAGCTTAATCTTGCCGGTGGATTCAAACTTGCGCTTGGGCGGCGTCGCTTCCGACTCTACCCCCTCGCCTTCCACCTCAGATTCGTCCCCGTTTTCCTCGCGTTTATTGAACCCGATGGTGGCTTCGAGAACCAGGAAAACGTCGTACCCGGCTCGCTTGATTTCCCCGATGGCGGCGGCAATGCGATCGGAGTCGGAAAGCGATTCATTGATCGCATTGCCAAGCTCTTGCATCAACTCTTTGAGTTTCTCTTCCACGCATTGCCCCTTTCTTTGCAGCGGGCTCCCTCTTAGAATAACACTCTACCTTCTTGATGTTGCCGAGGCAAGGACAGTTTCAAACAAAAGGTTAGTGCCCCCGCTTTCGGGTTTCGCTCTCCTATTTCTCTATCGGCCCAATCCCGCCTTATCAGTAGAAGTGTCCGTGTGGCGCATGCGATCCCGCGGGCCGCGTCGAGACTCGTCCCGACGCACGCTGAAGGGGAGACGCTACACTGGTAATAGCCCATGTTTTCAATGGCAAAAAAGTTCATCGGCCATGTGATGCCCGGCGTTATTCGCCCCATCCATATTTTGTGGAATCAAGTGATCGGCTTTTTTTTCATTGTCTTGGCGCTTTTGCCCATCCACGCCATCATCCGCGACTGGGGAAAGGACGATACCGGCCCACGACTCGCGCTCGAAATCCCGTTCGCCCTGATCATGGCCGGCTACGGCATCCACTCCTTTCTGAAAGCCCGCAAAATCTCTAGGTCATGACCTCGGATCAGCCCGGCCAGTACCCGTTTACTCGAGGGATCTATCCGGACATGTACCGCTCGCGCCTCTGGACCATGCGCCAGTATGCCGGCTTCGGAACCGCCGAAGAGAGCAATCGCCGCTATCGCTACCTGCTATCGCAAGGCATCACGGGCCTCTCGGTCGCCTTTGATTTGCCGACCCAGATGGGCATGGATTCCGATCATCCTCTCGCGGCTGGCGAAGTTGGCCGCGTGGGCGTTGCCATCTGCTCGCTGGCCGACATGCAGCGCCTCTTTGAAGGCATCCGCCTGGCCGACACCACCACTTCGATGACCATCAATTCGACGGCCGCCATTCTTTTGTGCTTCTACGCGCTGGTGGCGCGCAGCCAGGGCGCCGACCTTGCCAAAATCTCCGGCACTATCCAGAATGACATCCTCAAAGAGTACATCGCGCGCGGCACCTACATTTATCCTCCCCGCCCCGCCATGCGCATCATCACGGACCTGTTCGCCTGGGCTGCCCGAGAACTGCCCGAATGGAACACCATCTCCATAAGCGGCTATCACATTCGCGAAGCCGGCTCCACCGCGATTCAGGAAGTGGCCTTCACGCTGGCAGACGCCATCGCGTACATCGGCGCCGCCATCGACGCCGGCCTGGAGGTAGATTCATTCGCCCCGCGTCTTTCGTTTTTCTTCAACTCCCACAGCAATTTCCTGGAAGAGATCGCCAAGTTCCGGGCAGCTCGTCGGCTGTACGCGAAGCTGATGCGCGAGCGTTTCGGAGCCCGTAATCCCCGCTCGATGATGCTGCGCTTTCACGTTCAGACCGCTGGCTCTTCGCTCACCGCCCAGCAACCCGACGTCAACGTAGTGCGCGTGGCCCTGCAGGCGCTCGCCGCGGTGCTGGGCGGCGCGCAATCCCTGCACACCAACGCCAAGGATGAAGCGCTCGGGCTTCCCACCGAAGAAGCCGCGCGTCTGGCTCTGCGCACCCAACAAATCATCGCGCACGAAACCGGCGTCGCCAACGCCGCCGATCCCATAGGAGGCAGCTACCACCTCGAGCAGCTCACCGCTGAGATCGAGCGCGGCGCCGAGGCATATATCCAGCGCATCGACGCCATGGGCGGCACCCTGGCCGCTATCGAAAACGGTTTCATCCAGAACGAAATCCAGAACGCCGCCTATGCCTACCAGCAAACCGTCGAGCGCGGCGATACCATCGTCGTCGGCGTAAATAAATTTCAGCAGGACCAGGCGGCCGCACCCACAACGTTCCGCCTCGATCCCGAGCTCGAAAGACAGCAAATCGCTCGTATCCGGGAGCTCCGAGCTTCCCGGGACGCGAGCGCAGTGGATGCCAGCCTCTGCGCCCTTGAAAACGCCGCCCGTTCGAGCGACAACCTGATGCCCCGCATCCTGACCTGCGCCGAAGCATATGCGACTGTCGGTGAAATCTCGGACCGCCTCCGCGCCGTCTTCGGCGAATACCGCGAGCGCTAGCGCTTTTTGCGAGGCGGACGTTTCTGCGCCAATCTACAGGCTCCCTTCAGCAGGTCGCGCATCGCATCGGGCTCCACGCGCGCAAGGTTCACGAGTACGTAAGGATACTCGAGATAATGATCCGTAATGAAGTACGTCTCCGGATCCGCCGCGATCAGCTCCTGCCGATCCTCGATGCTCATCCCCACCACCAGGGCACCAATATCATCCCGCAACCGCGCGATCATTACCCCACCCAGCTTGAAAGCCGGCGTCCCATAAGACGTGGCCTCCTCGACATTGTCCAGTGCCAGCGCCATTTTCCGGACCGCCTCGAAAGTCATTGCACAACAATTCTATAGCCTCAGCTCTATGGCCACGGCGCCGCCTGTTAGACTGGGTGTGTGGAGCGAAAGATATTTTGGCTCACTTTTACCATCCTCGGATTAGTGGCCGATTTCTTCCTCCCCCTCTGGTGGGCTCTCGGCGCCACCATTCCCATCGGCATTGTAAGCTGGTGGTTCGCCTATCGAATGAATTGGTTCTAGAATGAGCAGCTACTCCCTCGCATTCCTTTTGATCTTCGGCCTCGGCCACCATCCAGCGCGCGAACCGGTCGACCCCGCCAAGGGAGCACAATTACATAGCCGCATCCCGTGCGACGGCAATGGAGCGCCCGAAGACATGCTCCGCATCCAGACCACAATTCCACCCGGCGACTGGGCCCGCGAGTTCGTCGTCAGCGAGTTTCAAACCGACAAATGCGGGGTCGAAACGATGTTTCAGTGCTGGCACAAACCAAGAGCTGGCTGGCGTAGTGTGTGGTCTACCGCCAACTCCGAGGCGTCCGCTCATGCCCTGGTCCCTGTCAGTTCCTGCTATGAATGGGGATCCGGCGCACCCGCGCAATATGTGCTGAGCGGCTGGTATAAGGAGGGCGCCGCCGATTCAAAGGAAGCGTGGAAACAAGCTCCCCTTAAGTCAGTGTCCTCGGACCCTGAAGTCTACGAGTTCACCGATCCGAAGGGCGGAACGGCGCGTTTGGAAATCAGGCGTTAACAACATCCCTAATTATCGTCGGGATCCGTCGCGGGCCTCGTATCGTTTAAGAAGAAGGCCGCGTTCTTCGGTGCGCTGATGGTCTGGAACGTGCGCGGCTTACTGGTGAGGTCGAAGAAGCTGACTAGATCGCTTTTTGCGCGCGCATCCGCGAAATCCAATCCCCCCATAGGTAGGTTGAAGTTGTGTTCGATAAACCGGAGGATGCTCCCGAAGTCGTGGCGAGTGTTGTCGATGTATGCCTGCGGCGTGTAGGCGGAAACCACTACCAGAGGAACGCGAAAGCCGTATTGGTAATCGCCCTGGGCTCCAGGCAGGATGGTCGGGGGCTCATGGTCGTACCACCCTCCCCAATCGTCCCAGAGGATGAAGATCGCGGTGTCGTTCCAATATCCCGTATTCCCGTCGCACGAACTGCTGTTGCCGATCGCGTTCACGATGGACGCTACCCACGAAGGTCCGCCGCCGTCGTTAATGTCCGCGTGATCGGAGTTGACCCCGGTGGGGATAACCCAACTTACCGAGCGTAGCTTGCAAGCGGCGATGTCCTTCAAGACGGCCGCGTTGGTAAGGTCGACATTGTCAACCCATTCCGTTGCCCGACACTTTCCTCCCGGCCCCGTCGATTGACAGAGGTGCGCGATGGCATTGGGCGCCGTCCAGATGGAGGTCGCGTTCGGCGTGTAATATCTCCAACTCACGAAAGATGGCAGCAGGTCCACCATGGTTTGATGCTCGAAACATGGATAAATCTTCTGATTCTCGCCCGTCGTGTCGACCACCTCAACCGTTGTCCCGGCCGGCACCGTACATCCCGCGCCAGTCGAGACGCCGGTGGTGCCAGAATCCGTCATGTTCTCGGCAGCGAACGTTCCAGCGGCGTCGTCGGCTGAGCTGGGTGCGGACGTTCCGCCAAACAGAAATTGATGCGCGGGGAAGCTGGGCCCCTGGTTAGTCTGGAACATATAGTTCGCCCAGCCGTATTGTTCCGCCATATCGAGATAGGGATTCACAATTCCGGTCGAATTATCTACATACCGGAACTGGGGCTGTGTCGGACACGTTTGGGAGCAGGTGACTCCGGCTGCGCCGTCGTTCCTGCAGACATGTTTGGTCTTGTCCAAATCGCACATCGCGATGAATGCCGAATGTGTGTGGCTCAAATCGTACTTGGCAGCTAGCCCAACGGGTGACGGCTGCGTGACTCCGGTCGGCGAGGTCTTATCCAGCCAGTTCTTCATCTGAATGTTGTATTGTTCGTTGGTTGGCGTCGTACTACAGGAGTGGGGCGTTGGCGCCACGCACAATCCGTGGAATAGGTTATCCGGCGTTCGATTTTCCTGAACAATTACGACGACATGCTGGAAACTCGGGATCTGGGCGGTGGCCGCAGCGATCCAGAACAAGGGCGCCAGCAGGCGCAACCCAACGACTCGCATTTGTCGATTTCACTCCTCGGAGACTAGGAACACCAAATGGAAGTTTATGGGATGTATGCCACGGGCCTCAACCTCCAAAAGCCCAAAAAGTACCGGTACTACCGTTAATTACCAGTGTGGTTTGCCATCTAATTGATGGCAATATCTGCGGACGTGGCGACACGCACTGTTGCCGACGCCAGTACCATCGCTCAGGCCGATCGCTGGCCCAAAAGCGCTTTCACTTCGGTCCTGAGTGGCGCCGAAGTCTGAGCACCCGCTCGAGTCACTGAAATCGCCGCCGCGGCGTTCGCGAAACGCAGTGCTTGCTCCATTGGCATGCCCTCCATCAGACCAACCGCCAACGCAGCGTTAAACGTATCTCCAGCCGCGGTGGAATCCACGGCCCGCACCGGGAAGGCAGGAGCTACGAATGTTCCATCCACTCCGCAATACACGCAGCCCTGATGGCCCAGCTTCACCACCACGGACTCGACGCCGAATTCTCTGATCTTGTTTCCAATCGCGACCGCTTCAGTGGCGTTCATGCCGGTCGGCGCCACCCCCGCCAGCACACAGGCCTCATTCTCGTTCGGCGTTGCGATGTCCACCAGTTTGAGGATCTCCTTCGGCAGCGCTCGCGCAGGCGCGGGATCCAGGATGCCAATCGCGCCCATTCGGCGAGCTTCTCGCAGGCCTTCCGCCACAGCCTCCAATGGAACCTCCAGTTGCAGAAGCACCGAGCGCGCGCCGTCCAGCGCCCAGCGTTGGGAATCGATATCGCCGGCGGATAAAACACCGTTCGCCCCTGGCGCCACCGTGATCGAATTCTGCCCCGCATCGTCTACGTGAATACATGCCACCCCGCTCGCTTCGGAGGCCGTTTCCAGCACGGCGCGAACATCCACGCCTGCGCCCGCCAGATTAGCCTTGAGCGCGCTTCCGAATGCGTCGGCTCCGATGCGTCCGATCATTCTCACCATCGTCCCACTGCCTGCCAGCTTCGCCGCGGCATAGGCCTGATTCGCGCCCTTGCCTCCCGGAATGGTTCGGAAATTACGTCCCAGAATGGTTTCTCCCGGGAGCGGCAGGCGTTCCACCGCAAGAACGAAGTCCATGTTCAAACTGCCGATCACCACAATCGAATTCGCCATGGTGCCCTAAAGACTTGCCATCCCGATCAGCACCAGGCCGATCACGTATCCCGCGAACATCAGCGTTACGAAAGTCCACGTCCCCTTCGGTGCATCCATGAATTCGCGCCAGATGAACACGCCCCAGATAGCGGCAACCAGTGTGGCGCCCTGGCCTAGCGCG
>Ga0206814_10067_pt2 | contig 26589 bp, 12 predicted proteins | sample Alteio_BWOrgCont_90_FD_152850 | JGI IMG/M metagenome (GOLD analysis project Ga0206814, IMG submission 152850) | Enriched cells from forest soil in Barre Woods Harvard Forest LTER site, Petersham, Massachusetts, United States -... | ecosystem: Environmental > Terrestrial > Soil > Temperate forest >...
GGTGGCGGGATTGTTTTTGACGGTGGCGGCGTTTGCAGCGATGGGTCATCCGGCGGGAATGACTTCCGGAGTGATGTTTCAGCCCATTTTTGGTCAAAAAACGCGGTTTTTTGCCGTTTTTGAGGATTTGACCGGCGGAACTGGCGAAAATGGCCGTTTTTAGCATCCAGCCCTGCCAACGCGTGAAAACCACGCTTCCGGTAACCGCCAGACGTCGCTCATTTCTTTAGCGGCGGGAGAAATAAGAGCGCCACGCCACCTACAAAACTCATCAGGCCCAGCGGCCCCAGCCGCACCCACGGAATCTTTCCCGCCGGATGACCCATCGCTGCAAACGCCGCCACCGTCAAAAACAATCCCGCCACCAGCAGCAGGATTCCAAACACCAGATACAATTTATTATGGGTGACTTTCACGATTAAAATCCTATTCCAGCAAAATACCCGCAGCGAAAATGAAGGAAAGGAAATTCCCCTGTCTCCGGCGTTAATCCTGTCTTCTGCTGATTTCACGCTTTGACTTTGCACGCCGGTGTTTAGACTTTGGGCTTCAATGACCGATTGCTTTGCGCTCTTCAACGAACCACGCCGCCCGTGGTTGGAGCCGGACGCGCTCAAGCAGAAATTCTTCGCGCTGTCCGCAAATCTTCATCCCGATAAAATTCATTCCGCCAGCGACGCGGACAAAAATGCCGCCGCAAAAAAATTTGCGGAATTGAATGCGGCCTACAATTGTCTCGCCGAACCGAAATCACGCCTGCTGCATCTGCTCGAATTGGAATCGGGCGCGAAGCCAAAAGAAATCCAGCAGATTCCGAACGCTTTGGCGGATTTGTTCGCCGACGTCGCAAGCGTTTGTAAAAACGCCGACGCATTTTTAAAAGAAATGCACGGGAACAATTCGCCATTGCTGCGCGTCCAATCATTCGAGCGCGCACAGGAGTGGATTGAGCGGTTAAATTTGTTGCAAAAAAAACTTGGCGACTTGCGCGAAGATTTGAACAATAAATTAAAAGTGCTCGATGACGGGTGGATGAAATCAGGCGCGGCGGCGCGCAAAGAAATGTTGCCGGAATTGGAAGAGATTTATCGCTTGTTTGGATATTTTAATCGCTGGAGCAACCAGATTCAGGAACGGATCGTGCAATTGATGTTATGAAACTCATTCGATTTGCGTTTTTAGTCGGCGTCTTGAGCGCCGGTGCAAATCTTTTTGCAGATGACTGGCAGGCTGCGCTCAAACAAATGCCGCTCAACACGCCGGCAACGGAATTGAACCGGAGCAATTGCGTTCCCCTGCTCTTGAATTCATTCCAATCCAACGACGTCGTCAAAGCGCTTATCTTTACGCCCGGCGCAACGGATGAAATCTATTTTTTCCGGCGAGTCCGCGCGCAATTGACGAATGCGAATCCTTCGTTGTTCGACGCCGTCGCCGCATTGACAAATCAAACTTACATCCGCGCGGAATTTCACCCGCCGCTTTTGATTTTGCATACGACGGAAGATTCACTCGACGTGATTGCGACTGAAAAAAATAAATCCACGGCGGAAAAATTGAGGCAGCGAAACATTTCGGAAAAGATTTTGCTGAACGATTCAGACTGGGATGGCGTGCATGAGGCCGTTGGAAAATATGTGAGCGTTGGTTTGCGCCCGCGTGAAGGTTCGCCGGATTCGTGGCATTTTTATCGGCACAGTTTTGTCGCCAATGGCGTGACTCAATGGGAAATGCTCGAAACACTTGCGCTCGCGGGCAAAACGACGTTCACGGTAAATTGGCTGACGACAGACTTTGAGCCGGACCGGCGCGAAGGCACTGCGCCGAAATTAGGAGCTTTTCCGCTACGCTAAATTCCCGGCGCAAACGCCAGAACACTCATCGGCGGCAGAAAGATTTCCGCCGAAAAATTCTGGTTGTGCCATTTATGTTCGTGCGCAAAGACTTCACCGAAATTTCCCGCGTTGCTGCCTCCATAAATCGCGGCGTCGCTATTCAAGACTTCGCGCCATTTGCCCGCGCGCGGCAAACCGAGACGATAATTCGTTCGCGGCACGGGCGTGAGATTCATGATGACGGCGATTGGATTTGAGCCATTGGCTTTTTGCCGGACGAATGACAACGTGCTGTTCTCGCTGTCAACGCAATCAATCCAATAAAATCCAGCATGGTCGTAATCCGCCTGCCACAATCCTGGCGACGCGAGATAAAGTTTGTTCAAGTCCTCGACAAATTTTTGCAGGCCGCGATGAAATGGACCGGCGTCGAGCAGCCACCAATCTAGCTGGCCGTTTTCGTTCCATTCGGCGCGCTGTCCGAATTCGCAGCCCATGAATAAAAGTTTTTTGCCGGGAAAAAGCCATTGATACGCGAGCAACGCGCGGAGATTCGCAAATTTCTGCCAATCGTCACCGGGCATCCGACCAAGCAGCGAGCCTTTGCCGTGAACGACTTCATCGTGCGACAGCGGTAAAATAAAATTTTCGTGATGATGATAGAGCATCGCGAAGGTCAAATCGTTCTGGTGATATTTGCGATAGACCGGGTCGAGGCTGAAATAATTCAACGTGTCGTGCATCCAACCCATGTTCCATTTGAACGAAAATCCGAGGCCGCCGATATACGGCGGGCGCGTGACTTGCGGCCACGCGGTGGATTCCTCGGCGATGGTCATGATGCCGGGAAATTCCGAGTGCGTGATGTGATTGAACTTGCGGAGAAAATCTATCGCTTCGAGATTTTCGCGTCCGCCGAATTGATTTGGAATCCATTCGCCGGATTTGCGCGAGTAATCGAGGTAAAGCATCGAGGCGACGGCATCCACGCGCAGGCCGTCAATGTGAAATCGTTCGCACCAGAACAGCGCGTTGGCGACGAGGAAATTGGAAACTTCGTTGCGGCCATAATTGAAAATCAACGTGCCCCAATCCTGATGCGCGCCTTTGCGCGGGTCTTCGTGCTCAAACAATGCCGTGCCGTCAAATTTCGCGAGTGCCCATTCATCGCGCGGAAAATGCGCGGGAACCCAGTCCACAATCACGCCGATGCCCGCTTCGTGCAGCGCATTCACTAGAAATTGAAAATCGTCGGGCGTTCCGAAACGGCTGGTCGGTGCGTAAAAGCCGGTGACTTGATAACCCCAAGACGGATAATACGCGTGCTCGGCGGCGGGCAGAAATTCGACGTGCGTAAATCCCATGCGCTTGGCGTAAAGCACGAGCGGCTCGGCAAGCTCGCGATAACTCCACGATTCAGTCGCGGACTTTTTCTGCCATGAGCCGAGATGCACTTCATAGATGCTCATCGGCGAACGCAACGCGTCGCGGTCACGGCGTTTTTTCATCCATGCGGCATCGTTCCATTTAAATTTTTTACCATTCCAGACAATCGCGGCGTTTTTCGGCGCAACTTCGAAGAAAAATCCGAACGGGTCGGTGTTCAATTTGATGTTGCCGTGCGCATCGCGGATCTCAAATTTGTAATGCGCGCCTTCGCCGACGCCGGGGATGAAAATTTCCCAGACGCCGGAAGCGCCAAGCAAGCGCATCGGATGAAAACGTCCGTCCCAGTTGTTAAAATCGCCGACGACGCTGATGCGCTGCGCATTTGGCGCCCAAACGGCAAAACTGGTGCCGTGAACGCCGTCAATTGTCCGCAATTGCGCACCGAGCTTGTCAAAAATTTTCCGTTCGTCACCTTTTCCCCATAAATATAAATCCGATTCACCGAGCGTCGGCAAAAATGAAAACGCGTCGCGCGTCTGCCGAATTTTGCCATCGTGGTTTTTAACCACCAAATCGTAGGCGTAAACTTTGCCCACCTTTTTGGTAGCGCCTTCAAAAATATCCGTATTTGGAATCCGTTGAAGCTCGAATTTTGGCTTGTCCTTTTCGTGAACGGGTTGGATTTCTACTTTTGATGCGTCAGGAAGAAATGCGCGGACGACGATGCCGGATTTGTCACCAAGCGGATGCATTCCCAAAAGTGTGTGCGGCGATTGATGCTTCAATTCAGCGAGACTGCGCAATTCCTCTGGCGTTAAAATCATTGCCAGAAATTTAGCAGAAAAATTTGGGAATGCTACAAACTTGCAAGGATTCGATCCAATTGCGCCGCATGATTTTGCAAATCGCCTTCGGTCCAAACGACAAAATGCGAGCGCGCGATTTTTTCTTCAACCGGCAGTTGCGCGGCGATGCGTTGCCGGATCTGTTCCGGCGACCAGCCGCGCGCGAGCAAGCGTTCGCGCTGCGCATTTGCGGAGCAAGCGACGCAAATGATTTTTTCAAAATGCGATTCGGCCTGCGTTTCGAACAACAGCGGGATGATAACAATCGCGAGCGCGACATTTTCTTTTTTCCACTTCTCAATCTGCGCGAGCCAGCGTTCGCGGATTTTCGGATGAAGGATGGCTTCGAGTTTTTTTCGCGCGGCGGCATCGGCAAAAATAATTTTTGCGATTTCATCGCGCCGTAATTGGCCATCGGGTGAAATTACTTTTTGGCCGAAAAGATTTTGGATTTCAGCCAGCGCAGTCCGGCCGGGTTGGACGAGTTCACGCGCAATTTCGTCGGTGTCCACGACTTGCGCGCCGTGTTGGCGCAGAAAACCGGCGGTGGTGGATTTGCCCATGCCGACGCCGCCGGTCAATCCGCAAAGTTTCATGCGATCACGGCGTGATGGCGCGATAGAAGCGATGCGGATAGCTTGTCGCGTTCGGATCGGTGAACGTGAACGGCGGCGTGTTGGTGTAAATGCCCACCCAATCAATCAAGTTGGTGGACGCCTGGATAATGGTCAGGAATGGCGGACTATTAACGGTCAATTGGAATGAACCGTCGGTGCCAGCCAGAATGCTTGAGAACGACGGCGGATTGCCATTCACCACCGTCACCGTTGTAAACGCAAAATCGTCAGAAGCGTTCGCGTCCGGCGTGGTCGCGCTGACGGCGGCATAATTCACGATGTCGCCAACGCTGTTCAATCTCAATGTCAGCAACATTTGGGAGCCGGTGTTCGTGGCAAGGTTGCCGACGTTCCAGTTGAGCGATTGTCCGCTGCGCGTGACGACTCCCTGATCGGCATTTGCTGAAACAACCGTGCTGCTCAATGGCAGCGTGTCTGCGACCAGCACATTGCTCGAAGTAGACGGGCCGTAATTCGTAACGGTCAGCGTATAAACAACGGTATTGCTAAGAAGAATGGAGGCGGCGGAGGCGACCATTCCGGCGGCCAGATCGCCGGAGGAGCCGACGAGATTAGCGGTCGTCAATTTTAAGACCCAGCCATTAGAAATGACGCCGCTGTTAAAGTTGGCGTTGTCGAGCACGAACAATTCCCAGTTACCATTCGGATTCGCGCCGCTCAATGCGGTCAGCGTCGAACCATAAGGCGGCGGCGGCGGCGAAAGATGAGTAATAAAACTGCCAACAGATGAATTGATAAGCGCATTGATCAAGTTCGTGCCTTTGGGCGTGCCTAAACCAGTGCAGAGATCGTAATTATTCGTCGCAACAAATAAATTCGGGCTTTGGCTCCATTCGTTGTTGCCGGTGACGGTGTCGTGAAAACAGTTGGTGTAGTTGGGTGTGTTGGCAATGGCGTAAATAGTCGGATTTAAAAAACCAACCGGCGCATGACTGCTAATTGCCGCCTGTTGATTCACCAATGCTATAAACCCCCCCCAAAGTGGCGTGGCAATACTGGTGCCACCCACGCCGGTAAATTCCACTCCACCGTCGGCGATAACCAGTGTGTCGTCTCCCGTCATGGCCACGTCTGGAAAATTACGAGTGGTGCCGGAACCGCCGCGAGCAAGCATATTGACATTCGTTTGCCAACTTGGAATTGAATAAAAGCTGCTGCTGCCGCCGCTGCTGCCGATACCATCGGCTCCCGGGCCAAATCTAATATCCCAATTCCACACTGTCTCCGATGCATAGGAAGCCCCGGCTCCATTCATCGTCAAAGTAGTTCCGCCAACGGATGTGACGAAAGGATTATCCGCAGGCGTGCCAAAGAAAAACGGACTATCCACTGTTCCGGCCTGATAAGCATCAAAATCGGTAGAGCATTGGAGATAGCTCTGTCCTTGTAACGCCATCTGCTGGAAAATCTGGTCGGTCGTCGCTTCGGGCCCCCCGGTCCATGTCCATGACGAACTAATCTGCTTTGCCGAATTATCGGTTGCAATCCGGTTGAGCACATCATTCGGATGAAAATTATTAGGATCTCCTTCATAAACAACTACTCTGGCCAAAGCGGGCGCCATCGCGATTGCCACTTCAATGTCCAATGACACTTCAACTTCACCACCATTACCGGTCGGCACGCCACTGAACCCGTCGAGCAAAACATTTTGCAAAGGAACATTCGTGCGCCCGAAAAGATTTTCGTATTGATTGATATCACTTGTCAAATATCCATCAAACTCAACCAAGGCAACTGTTTGCCCCGACCCATTTAACAGCGTGCCCGGGACATAGGCATTTCTAAAATCGTTACCAACATAATTACCAAACGGGCCGGAACCTGTTGTGGCATTGGGGGCCGGCTTGACCGAAGAGCCGGTGGAGTGAGCGGAACTTGCAACAGGTTTGATTTTATAATGCGAATGCGGACTTCGGAAGTTATCAAGCCCGCTGACATCTAAAATCGGCAATGCCGCAGAAACGGAAGGTTCGGAATCCGGCGCAAAAAATTGCCGATTCTCCGCCGGATGCTGATAGATGTGAAGTTTGACATTGAACGCCTTTTCGATGTCCGAAGCCTTGCCGCTGACATCGAGCAGCATCCGGTTTGCGTGCGTGGCTTTAATGGTCAAATGATTGACGCGCGCAAAATTCACAACGATCTGATAATCCTCTTTTGTGGGACCAAATTTTTCCGTGAACTGTTCCGGCGTCAGGAAGTGATGATAATTCGGGCTGGTCGGGTCATAAACCTGTGCCAACAAATTTTTTAATTCATCGGTATTCCGCAGCGGCAAGCCGATGGCCAAAGTCAAACCAGTATTCGCGGACACATCTCCTTTGACTTTCGATTGCGAAACAATAGACGGAACGTGACCGCGCAACGTTTTCATTCCGGCCATACCCGCTGCCGTCGCGGAATAAATGTTCGCGGAAATGAAACCGATGGCTGCAACAACCGCCGCCATTTTCAACCGCCGCTTCAAATTGTTTTTGATGTTGGTCATTTCCGTGTCCGGATTGAATTTAAGTGTCGTCGTTTTCATGCCGGGTCAGGGGAAGACAGGTGTTATGGACCAATGCGTCGGCTTATTGGTGCTGGTGGTCAACGCGTTGGTGCCGCTCAAATAAGTCGCCGCAGCGTCGTCAAATGTAAGCGTCACTTTCGCCGCATTGGTTGAGCCGCCGGTGTGCGACATCAACAGTGTGTCCTGCCCGGCAGGCGACACCACCAATGCATGCACGTCGTCGGGATAGGTGTGATAGAGGTTGGACAGGGTAACGATGGATTTGACCAGCGTGCCGCCCAGATTGCTGACAGTGATAACGGATGGATATGGCGAGGCGATGCCAATAGTCGGTATCGTAATGCCATTCGTATTGTAGAATGTGTTGGTCCACATTCCGAGTGTGTAAGTGAACACTGCGGTTCCAATATTCGTCACGCCGTTATCCAGCAGCAAAGTTGCGGCGATCTGCTGGCTGTTCGTGCCGTTGGCCGTGAATGAAAATTGACGTGATACCGCCGGGCCGCCAACGGCCATCGCGCCGTAATTCACCGCCGTAGCCGGCGACGGCGAAGTGATGCCATTGGTCACGAGCAAGGTGGCGTTCACATTGGGAATGTTCGTTCCGCCGCTGGCGCGCAAAGCCAGCAACATCGTCACGGTTTCGCCCGGATCAATGATGCCGTTGGTAATCAAACTTTCATGCACCAAAGTGGAACCGGCCGGCACCACCAAACTGCCGCTGATATCATGAATCGTCAACGTCGCCGCATAAGGCGCAATGAGGAACGCGTTGGATGGGCTGGACAATTGCAACAACACCGTCTTGTCCGGTTGCACCGTTGTGTTGGCGATGACTGTCACGGTGAACGTCTTGGAAACATCGCCGTTGGTGAAGACCATCACGCCGTTAGTAGCGATGTAATCGACACCCGCCGACGCGGTGCCATCAGACGTAGCAAAATTTACGGCGGAAACCTGATTCGTATTGTCCGTGCGTATCACCGTGATGTTCGTTGAAACGCCCGTCTTCAAGATGGTGTAAACCGGACGCGTGAAGCTCAAGCCGGAATTATCATCCACAATGGTAACGACAAGGTTGCTGGGCGAGACCAATTTTCCGGGCGCGGTCGGATTAAACAAATTTACGCTGAACGCGTGATCGCCGGTCACAAGGCTGTTATTGATAATCGGCACATAAATTATATTTGTCGTGATGCCGTTGGAGAAAACGAGCGTGCCGTTGACTGGAGTATAGTCTATACCCGCCACTGCCGAGCCGTTAACGGTGGAATAACCCACTTCCAGCGGCACAGTATTGGAATCTACAATCACCGGTTCAATAGACGGATTCGAGCAAACAACCGAAATCGCCGCGGCTCCAACATTCTTGAAAACAGACATGGTTGAATTGGTAAAGCTCAATCCCGCATCCGCATCTTGAATGACGACCACGGTGTTGCTGGGGCTGGCCAAGACCGTGCCGTTGGTCGGATTTGACAATACCATTCCCAATGTCAAATCACCGGTAACCTGCGGATCATCGTCAAGCGGCAATGAAATGGTTTTAAGCATTTCATTGACGGCGAAGTTTAAAGTGCCGGAAACCGGCGAGTAATTCACTCCCGCCTGTGCCGTTCCGTTATTGACCGTTGAAAAATCTACAGAGATGCCGCCATTCGTGCCGCCGATACGCTGAACAAAGATAGGCACGACCCCATTGGTCTCACGGACAAAGTTCGTCGCATTCAAGAAAGCGAAGCCGGTGTCGTTATCTAAAATAGTCAAAGTCGTAGAAGATGGCACCGTTAAGGTCGCTCCGTTGTCTGGATTTGACAATACGACGGACAAGCTAACCGGCCCCTGGACTAAATTATTATCAACCAGCGGAATTGTAATCGTTCCGGCTGTTGAGCCATCAAGGAAGGTCAACACGTTGCTGACGTAAGTATAATTCACATTGGGCTGCGCCGTTCCCGCAACGGTCACATAAGTCACGTGAATAGCGCCGGTAGATCCGTTGGTGCGCAAAACGGTCAGAGAAGCTGTGCCATCACCTTCATTTACCGTGTAGTTAGTGGCACTGAAAAATATTTGGCCCGGCGTAGTAACCGTGTCAATAATCGTCAAGACGGCGTTGGATGGCGGAATCAAAGTCGTGTTGACGGCGTTGGTCAGCATCAATCCGACAGTTTTGTTTCCTGTGGCATTGGTATTGTTGATGATGGGCACCGAGAATTGGACATCGGATTCGCCCGGATTAAATGTGACTGTCCCGTTGGTTGGATAGTAATCCACGCCAATGACTGCAGTGCCGTTGGTGGTGGTGGAGTAATCCACCGACGATGTGCTGGTATTGCCGCCGGGGCGCACGACATCAATCACAGCAAAGTGCGATGGCGTATTTTTAAACTGCGAATAGGCGGGCAATGAAAATTTGACGGCCGTATCATCCTCTATGATTGTCAGAACTGCGATGGCTGGAAATCCCAGCGTGCTTGGCGGCAACGGATTAGAAAGCGTGAGATTTAAATATAAGTTCGTCGTCAAAACAAAATCATCGAGCACCGGCACCAAAACCGTTTGCACCACTTCGCCGGGCACGAAAGTCAGATTGGTCGATGTAGCAATGTAATTGATCCCATTAGTCGCCGAACCGTCGCTGGTAGAAAATTGGACGGTAACATTCCCAGAACCATCCGAGTTTGTTCCACTCGTGCCACCGGTGCGAAGAACCGTAATTGCCGCAACAACGCCATCTTCATGCGCTTGAAACTCCGTTGTCGAAAACGAAAACGCGCCCGATCCGGCGACTGAACCGCCGTAGATGCGGACGATGTTCTCATACGATTGCCCGTTATATTGGTTGAATGCACCGCCCAAAACAATCATGCCATCATTCGGCTGAAACACCATGGTGTCTATATCGCCGTTGGCACCCAAACCAAAGTTGATGGCCAAATCCGTGGCACCTGTCGGCAATAAGCGAGTGATATGATTGCGGGTCACGCCATTAAATAAGGTGAACTGCCCGGAAACAAGAATGCGATTGTCAGGCTGCACAACAATCGCCTCCACTGCACCGTTTGCGCTGGCGGCAGCGCTAAAGTTAGTGTCCACCGTGCCGTCCGAATTCAAACGCGTGATATAATTGGCGACTGTCCCGTTAAAATTCGTAAAACTCCCACCGACCAGAATAGCGCCGTCAAGCTGGATTGCCAATGCGCGGATCGTGCTGCTCGCGCCAGATCCCAGCACGGCAACAAAATTAGTATCCACCGAGCCGTCCGAATTCAGCCGCACAAGATTGCTGACAGTCGTGCCGTTGAAGTTGCCAAACGCCCCGCCGACCAAAATTTTGCCCCAATTAATAGAATTCGTTGGATAAGCAGCAATGGTAAAAACCGGACCATCCGCACCGCTGCCAACATTGAAGCTAAAGTCAACTGCGCCATTATTGTTCAAACGCTCAACTCCCGGGCTTGAGTTATTATCAAATTTAAAGAAAGCGCCACCGATGTAAATTTTTCTGACCAGATTTGTCCCACTGACAGCAAATGTTTCGGCAACGGCATTGACAACATTGTCCGGGCCGCTGGCTGGATTAAAGCTGGTATCCGGCGTGCCATCGGTCATCAAACGCGCAATAAAGAAACGATTCACATCATCTATCGTAGTGAAAGCACCACCAATCAGAATACGATTATCTGTTTGACATACGACAGCATTCACAGCGGCGTTTGCGCCGGAGAGCCCGCTCAAGAAACCTGTATCTAAAGTGCCATCTGTGTTTAATCGAGCGATGCGATTCCGCGGGGTTGTGCCAACTTCAGTGAAGCTGCCACCGGCAATAATTTGCCCGCTGGAATTCAGCGCGAGGGAAGACACGCCCGCATTCATGCCGTCCGCATCAAAACCAGTGTCCGGCGAACCGGGTGGCCGGTTATAGGATTCAGCATCCAAAATTTGCACTTGTGCATTCGTCAACGTGCCGAGCACGGCGTTCGCCGGATTGGATAGTGTAACGTTGAAATAGAAACTTGCAGGCGGCGGATCAAACACACCGTCATCCTTAGGATAGACACGGAAACTCGCGGTCACCACGCCGGGCGCAAAAACCAAAGTGCCATTGGTGGGGTGATAATTACTTGCGGTGGTGTTTGATCCATTGCTTGTCGTGAAATTGGCTGAAACTGTTCCCACAAAACCGCCCGATCGAACTACGGTAATGGTCGCGTAGTCGCCATTTTCATTGACGGTGTAGAGTGGAGCGCTGAACTGCAATATGCCATAACTATTGTCGTTGCTGATAGTCAATGAGGCATTCGAAATTACTCCCATGATTGCCGGCGCGCTGACGCCATTGTTAGTCGGATTAAATAATTTCACTCCAAACTGCTTATTGCCGCCGACAATGCCCGAATTATTGAGATGAATAGAAATCGTCCTGGGCGATACATCACCACCAGGCCAAATCAATGTATTCGTTAAACCGGTAAATTCTGTGCCATTGAACGCCGACGGACCATTGGTCGTCCCCAGTTGGACGGATAATGTTCCGAGACTACCAAAAACGCGATTGACCGTAACGTTCAACGTGCCGCCATTGATTGTGCCGATGTAATTGCTCGCGCTTAAGGTCACAAAGCCCGGAGAATTAGGATTGATGATGCGTAATTTGGCATCGGTAATGCCAAAGGTCGGAGTGCTGCCGCCACTAAGGGATGTCAATTGGGAAAGCCGCAGCCAAACATATTTATCAATATTGGTAACGGTGCCGCTGTTAAGAACCGTCACATTGAAATTGGTGCTGGCAACTCCCGTGTTAAACTGCAATTGTGCGTTCACAACGGCGCGATAGTCCACATTCAATGTCGCAGTGCTGTTGCTGGCGATAGTATTGGCAAGCATCTTCACGACGCCGGCCATGCCGTTGCTGCGCACCACGGTAATGTTTGTAGCTGTATAATTCGTGGAAACAAATCCGAATTGTCCCGGGAAAGTTGTATCGTCAATCAATGTAAACGGCGCACTGGGCACACCCAATGCAGCCCCGACCGGAATCCCCTCGCCACCCAAATAAAAGGTGTCTCCCAGACTGGGGTTGGCCAATTGAAATTGCGCGCTTAAATTTCCCGGATTCGCCGAATTTGCAATAATGCCGACGCTCACTGTGGAAAGATTGTTAATCGCCTTATCCGCTTGAGGCAAAGCAAGACCAAGTGGGTCAATTAAGGAACCGCCCACTCCCCATAAACCATCTTCGCGCTGACGGGATGGGCTGCTAAGGTATTCCCAAGCAATCCAATCCAAAGGCGGGGCGGCTTGATATTGATAATCCTGACCGGCTAAAGCCAACCCCGGCGTCACTGAGAAATTCGCGGAAATTGGGCCAAGTGTTCCATTGTTTCGCACCAAGTCCACGATTTGAGATGAAATGCTTTTGTTTTGCGAATACGTGGTCGCATTCAGGCCAAGATTACCCGGGCCGGGCGTCGAGCCGCCAATTAATCGCGCAAAACTGGTTCGATTGCGGACACCATCACGCGTTTTGGGTTCGGCCCAGAGATTTGGATCATTAAAACTTTCAAAGGAACCAAAATCCGGCAGTGCCAATTCGTCGTCAAGCGAATCGCAAACATTTGTGTCCGCCTGTCCACCGCCGACTTGCAGGAAAGATCCGCCGATCAATACGCCGCCGCTGTTTTCCTGGACTACAGAAGAAAAAACCGCGGGAGCATCGTCGGAGAAAATTTTCTTGAGACCGGCGAATTGATTATAAGCCGTATCCATAAATCTCGTGTCCAGTGTGCCGTTAGAGTATAAACGCGCAAATCCGCGTCGGAGCGACCCGTTAAACGATTGGAATGCACCGCCGGCATAAATCACGCCTTCCGAGTGGACATTGACGGAATAGACTATGTCATCTGCGCCAGCTCCGACAAAGAAATTGGTCGAGTCGACCGAACCATCGCCGTTAAACCGCACAATATGATTGTAGTTCAGACCGTTGACGTGGGTGAACTCACCGCCGGCAACAATTCTGCCATCGGACTGTAAACCTAAGGCGTGAACCGTTCCATCCGCGCCGGATGAAGGACTAAAGCTATTATCCAGTGTGCCATTGAAATTCAGCCGCGCGACATTACGATAGATCTGGCCGTTCACGGTAAAATTACCACCAACCGTAATTCCATTGGCGACGTTGGGGAAAGTAATCGCGCCACTATAACTCCAAGTCGTGATTTGCGAAACACCTTGATTCATCACGATAGTAATCAAATTTGTAGAGATACCATTAGTCGGGCCGAAAGGAACAGAAGAAAGCCCTGAAAATCCATTACCTGAATCATAAATCAAAACACCGCTTCCGCCAGCGACATTAGTCGTGCCGTAAAATACTCGAAGGTCATCACTGGACGTCATAGTGCTGTTGACCGTAAGAAGACCTGAATTAGCATTTGGCGCCATCTTGATAGCCTGGTCTACTTCGTTCGTTCCGCCGGCATTGTTAAAGACAATAGTCGGGATTGGCAGAGCGATTGAATAAACCGGCCCGCTCAAATCATTGCTTGGATCGAAACCGGCATCTACGCTGCCGTCCGTGTTCAATCTTGCGATGTAATTACGGGGTGTGCCGTTGATGTTTGTAAAGTCGCCACCCACCATCAACTTGCCATTTGGCAATACGGCAATGGCGCGAACCACGCCGTTCGGACCATTACCGACACTAAAGGCATTGTCCTGCGTGCCGTTGGCATTTAAGCGCGCAAGGCAAATAGTTGGATGGTTGTTATAGGCAGTAAAATTACCGCCGATATAAAATTGATTGCCGGAAACAGCGACGCCATTGACCGTAGGATTGGGAAATGGATCTTGCGTAATGTCGCCGCTGACGCCGAAATTCGGATTGGAACCCGGATTGAAAATATTATCAAGCAGACCATTGGTCGTCACCAATGCAATACCGCCCGAAGCAACGCCGTTATAAGTCAAAAACGCTCCGCCGATCAAAGCTTCTTCGTTGGTCAGCGCAGCAATGCTATAAATCTGGCCGGGGAAAAAGGGACTGCCTACGCCCGGATTCGATATCGTCGGCGTGTTGGAGGCAATAGTGCCGGGCAGCACCGCCATGTCTCTCTTCCAATCAACATTATAAAATTCGTCCACCGAGCCTGCGGGCGGATTCTCGTCGTTGAACAGAACGGTCACGGTGGTTACCGCGTTCATACCAGTAGTTTCCGGCACGTCGTCGCTGCCCACTTTTACTTCGCGATATAGCGATATGCGAAAATCTTTATTAAATTTGGTCGCCTTGCTGATGGGAATCTTGATGTGAATCGGTTGAGCGAGATTATTTATGTTATTGCCACCGGGAAAACTGATTGAGCCATTAGCCAAATCAAAATCGTAATTTTGCGATACGCCATCATAAACGCTTAATGGATAGTTGCGAATAATGGTGTTTTGGTTCCCGGGCAATGGGACGGCGTAGTCCGAAGCCGGTTGGAGCGGAAATTCATTATTATATTCTTCCGCGCTTCCATCGTCGTTAAGGAAGGCATCCACACGATAATTAATCGTTGCACCAGCAAGGTTTGTCCCAAAACGTTCGACATAAAGTGTCACATTCGCATAATTATATGGAGCAATGGCCGGATCCGTAATATCCGCAGGAACACGGTAGTTGGCTTTTTCAAAATTGAAAATAAGGTTGGTCGGATTCGCCAGCGGAATCCCGTTGGTATCCACATCAGGCCCCCGAGGGTCGGCGTTTTCGTCCAGAATTTTAACAACTGCCGTCCCAAAAACATGATCTACACGAGGTGGAGAGACCGATCCACCGTCTTCCAACGGGTCAAGCTGAGGACTGACGATACCGTCGTCTTCAGACACTCCGCCATCATCAATCAATTGCACGCCAAAGACACGATTGGATGACGTCACCTGAGTAATGTTGAACGGATTTAATAGCATGGATCCGTGGTCAATAACGGGAATGAGAATGGTCTTACTTGTTTCAAAATCGTCAAAAATCAACGTGCCGCTCACTGGAACATAATCCACGTTTGAAAAGGCCGGCGCGTCTAAAAGAGAAACGTTCGGCAAGCCGGTTCCATCAACCGTCTGATATTTTACAACAGCACGTCCCTTGGAACCCGCCGAGCGTGTCACGGTCACTAAAACGCCGGGAGCATTGTAATTGTAATAGGTTTGGACGGCTGAACGAACGTCCACGTTGCCTGTTCCCAGTGGTGGAGTGCTTTCGGTTTCTGCAGTTTGATAAAGTGGAAGGCCAGTAGCCGGATCCACGTCTTCCGAAGCAAATCGAAAGACACCGGAAGATTTGTAAGCCCAAGTTATAGACACAACTCCCGTCGAAAACTTTGTATCCGCCGCAAAATAATATTTTTGTCCCGCTTTGGCATTGAACCGCAAATGACTCGGTCCATAGTAAGGAATAGTCACAGCATAATCGCCCGGTGGATCTTGTATCAAAAATGGCCCAAAAATATTTGTCACCCCCTCAAAAACATTGGTGAACGAAAAGACAGTAGATATTCCTTCTGTCGCCGGACTATAAATTGGCGGCTGGGTGATGGTTCGATTAATCGGGTATAAATCGTCATTGGCGGCAAGTTGATTCAGATATTTGGGAGTAGTATTCGGTCCTTGATAAACGCCCAGGACTGTATCCACATTAGAACTTCCAACCGTATCTAATTCCACTTCACCATCATGTGGCGCCGTCCATGTATACCAAAGCGGGGCAAAAGGAGCGAAACCGTCAATGTTTGGATCACCCACGTCCGGTATGTCGCCTGTATTATCATTGATGACGTTTCCGAATTCGTTGGCTCCTAAATCTTGAGCGGTATAAAAAGTAAATTGCGCGCTGGCGACATTAACCATCAAAGCGATGGCCAAAATCAATCCTGCCTTAACCCAGTTGACGCGCACGGCGCAACTCATGGTTCTGAGCTTTTGCATAACATTATTTTAAACAAACATCCGTCTCGAACCGTTCTTCGACCACATTTGGGTCAAGGCCCGTAAAACTGATCCGAGTTCGGAATGACAATGACATTGTAAAATCGCGACGGGCTGGCAATCGGATCAAAGACGGTGTTCGTAATCGGCCAGCCACCAGCGGGCGGCACAGTCGGCGGTGAAACAAAATTGGTCAAAGTCTGGTTGAATGGTCCGGTCATGTTGGTTGACCAGGTGACGATATTCGTCGAAGACGGAATGCTGTCCCACTGAATCGCCATAGACAACGGCGGTAAATTGGTCACATACGTTTGCACATTCATTTCCCCGACCGTGAAAAATGGCGTTGTATCGCTGGCATTCGCAGTGCCATCGCCGTCAGAATCCACCGTTGTGCTATCTGCAAGCGCCGCGTTGAATGTGTTGGTCGAGCCGTCCGGATAAATGATGCTCACTGAACTGAATTGGCCGATGAATTGCGGCACCCAGCGCAAGCGATCTCCATTCTTGCCGTTCATTTTTTGCGCGATAGACAAACCGTTCATTTCTGCTTGCGCGTAATAAATCACCATATTGGTGGCGATGTTCAGCGACGGGAAATTGCCGCCGCCGTCGGTGTTGGTGGCGGAATCAAGCAATTGAAGATCATCCACGTAAAGCGCGTTGGAGTTGCCGGTTCCATTGAAAGTGAATCGCGTCGCCGGCGCCGTGCCAAGCGCATCAAGAATTAAGCGTCCGATGGCTTCGTTGTTCGTGAAGCCGGCAACGGAAACTCCCACATCATTCGCGGACCAAATGTTCACCACGTCGCGGCCAGCCGGCGCGTAATTCGTGATTGTCGTGCCTAACAAATCTCCAATCGGCGGCTTGATGAGCAGGCTAAGGCCGTTGCCCAAGCTGTTGTTGCCAACCACCCAGATATTTGCGCTCGCCGGTCCGCCATCAGTCAGCAAATTTGTCGCAGTCAAAGTCAACGAACGACCGGCTGTCAGGAACGTATTGCTGATGACCAAAGTGTCTGCAGTAATGGCCACATCTCCGCCAGCCGTGAAAACGACGTTTGTCACATCATTCGTCATCGTCGCTGTCAATGAGAACAAAGTAAATGAGCCAACGTCGCTGGAAACCGTTCCGCTGTTGACGAAATTATCCGCCCACATAGACGCGCCCTGGTCAGAAAGAATGCCATTGTTGATGAATGTCTGATAACGACCGCCAGTCGTCGTGACGACCGAATTGGTGGAACCTGCCGAGCCGGTAATTCCGCCAACCAGGGCGCCATGTCCATTCCACGTCAGGCGTTTTGATGTTGTGGTAGTGGCGATTGAATTGGCCGCCGCCCCGGATGTTGCCGCAATGACAGCGAACGAATGATTTGCCAGCGGCAAAGCAAAAACCAGCCGGTTAGTCACGGTTCGCAAACTGTAAATCGTGCCAACACCGGGGCCGTGATTGACGGCGGCAATTAAATTCTGCAGCGAACTGTCAATCGAGGAAGCAATCTTCACTTCATTGCCAACGCCGCGCTTGCTGATGGTAAAAACAAAAACATATTTGTTGGTGCCGATGGTCACACTGTCGTTGAGCGCCACATTTGTCAGGCTGACCGCTGATAACAATCCGGTGGCAGTCATCGCCGTTGCACCCGGAACAATCGTCGTGTTGGTGATTGAGAAAGGAGCGCTGGAGCCGAACTGCTGAAAATTATTGAGGCGGATGGCGCCATTGTTGGTCACATTGCGTAAATTGGGCGCGGACGTTTGCCAAAAATTGGTGCTGCCTTGCAGATTCAATTCTCCATCCGTCGAAGTCGGGTCGCCATCACTTGGCGTCAACGTCAGGTTTTGCGCATCAATCGAAAACTTTCCGAAAACATTCAGCGTGTCGCAAATCACCAAATCATTGGTCGCATGCAACAACAGGTGCTGCACCTGCGACGGCGTCGTGGGAGTCAAATTGGCGTTGATCAACATCACGCGGTATTCGTTGGTCACGGCATAAATGTTCGTGGTGGCAACATTATTTGTATCTATGCTGATGCTGAAATTTGTCGTCATGGTAATCCAATCCGAACTCCATGCCTGACATGTGCCGCCCCAGCTCGGCACGTCCGGCTCCAGCACGTTGCTGAAAACCAAAGTGCCATTCGTCACGCCTAAATTGACATCCGAGAACGGCGAGAAAATTTGCGCGCCGGCGGCGCCATTGAATTGGTTGGTGCTGGTGAGCGACAAGAAATTCATTCCCGACATTTTTGACAGGGACAAGTCCAGCGAATGCGTGGCATTAACCTGAATACGACCGACAAAATTACTTAACGCGCCATTGGGATTTACCTGACTTGCATTCGTGGCTTCAGACGACGCAGTAAGCTGCGCGTCAACATACGAATAATTATTGGTCACAATGCCCGGAACGATAAACGGATAAGCCGGCGCGGCTGGAGCAACAGTAAAAATTGCCGGCGTCGTCAATTCGGTGAACGTAAAATTAGCAGGCACGCCGTTGATGGCGACATTGTTGGTATTGGCACCACGCACATACAAATCATTAAGGTAAAGATAATTGGTCGCCGGCTGGCCGGTGATTGGATCCACGAAAGAGCCGGACCATCCAACCGTGACAAAGCCCGGCCCTAAATTTGGAAACGGATTGCCGCCAAAATAAATGCTCGCAGTGACATTCGTGCCGGGGTTGTTAATAAATACCGCGCGGACGAGATTGTAATTTGTGCCGGCCGAACCCGCAGTTGAAAAATAAGGCGTGGAAGGATCCACGAGCATTTGGTTTAAAAAGAATAATTGGCTGGTGAACTCTGAAGAAATAGCAAAGGTTGGTTGCAAGGCAGCACTCGGATCCCAATCCCCATTCGTGTCCGTTCCAACCCCGAAATCTATGCCGTTCAACCCCGCATTTCCTATAGCAAAATCAGAAAAAAGCGTGCTCAAATCTTCTTCCGTCAACGTGCCGCGCGTCAAGTCCACGTTCTGTCCGTTCAATTGCATTAAGCTGTCAAAACCCAAATCAATCGTGCCGGGACTGATAATGTTGCTGGCATTGACGAGGCATTTGCCGACGCCTAAAACGAAAATGAAATTTGTGCCGAGGTCCTGGAACGAATTGGCGCGAATTGTTCCGGGATTGTAAAACGTGCCGGCCATGTTGTGGAACCCCGAATCGATGGAATAATCGTCGAATTGAAAACCGCAACCAAGATTTTCACTCAAAATGAAAGAGCTGTTATCCAGCAAGAACGAACTATTGGCCGTCATCAAGCCGTTGTTGGTGTAATTGAGCGTATCATCCGTTTCATACAATTCAATATTTTGCCCCTGTGCCGTGGCGGTGAAATTGATATTGAATGAGCTGTTGTTGATAAAATTGGTTGCATCAATAATCGGCACCACTTGCGGCGGCACCGTGTAACTGGTGATCGCGTTATTGATGTATGATGGAAGAGCAGACGACGCCGTGCAAACAAATGCCAGCCACAACATCCCCGCCAGCAATGGCCATCGGCTTATAAAGTTTTTATTCTGAGCAATCATGCGGTTCAAGGGATAATCGTAATTGTATAAGTCCATTGCACCGATCGGCTGGCAACATCCGTCAGTGTCACGGTAAAGTCAAACGTCCCGGACTGCGTCGGTGTGCCGGACAATGTCGCCGTCGAATCGGAATTGGACGTCAAAGTCATTCCCGCCGGCAATCCCGCAGCCGTCCACGCATATGGCGTTGTGAATGCCCCGCCAGTCAACGTGAGTGTCACCGGCGAATAAGGCGAGTGGGCAAACCCCGCCGGCAACAACGGCGGCGTCGGGGAAATCGTAGTGAAAATCAAATTCGTCAAATTCTGGATGCTGGTGCCATTGGGATAAATAACAGGGGGATTGGTGGAAGCGTCGAATGACGCCCATTGCAAAACCGGCATCTGGTCAAACTCAAAGGCAAAGGCATTGGTCGCAAAGAAGTTTTCAAACAGCATTCCGTTTTGGAACGCCGTGCCCACTTTGTTGTAAGTAATGGTCGTCGGGGCCAATGGCGCAGGCAAAGAATTGATAACACCCGGTCCGGCCAATCCTGTCAAGGCAGTGGTCGCATCATAAGAAATGGTCCTAGCTATCGTGCCATCGAAATCATTGCCGCCAAGAAGAATCGGCCCGTTTTGCGCCGTCAACAGAAAATCAGGTGTCGTCCGGATGCGCTGATAGCGCAACGTCTGCAGTTGGCCGTTGGTCAAGACATTCATCGTGTATTCATTGGTGACCGGCTGCCAGAATTGGCCGATGAGTGAATCAAAATCCGCACGAATGAATTGGATTTTCTCAATTCCCGGACGCAAGCGCGGAACATCAACGACGTTCGAGCAGGATATCGCCTGCACCTCGAAAGTATGGTTTGTAAAATACGTAACAATGCTTTGCGTATCCACGAAGCCGTTGGCATTCGTCGCGGACGCAATCACATTCGTCGTTGCCAATTCAGGATGACCGTTGAACGGAGTATTGGTGGAAAGAATCTTAACAATTTTCCAACCGCATTGATTCGGAGGCAGAACGAGGTATTCGCCAGACGGCTGATTGGTTATCGTGATGATCTTCGTTGTCGTATTGGTGACAATCGGCGCAGGGAATGGCTGCCCATTTTTCGTTCCCAACGTTTGCGTCACCTGCCGCGCCGCAGTGTTGGTGTAATAATTCAAATGAACATTTGGAACTGCGAGCACGATGCTGTTCGTCAAATTGCCATTGGTGATGACGTTAGCGAACACGTTCGTGAAAAGCTCTTGAGAGTCGCAATTCAGTCCGTTTGTGACGACGACGAAATGCGCGGGAGAACCAAACGGCTCACCGTTAAAATTTGTCAGATAAGAAATGACATTTGGCGTGCAGACCTCGGTAAAGCCATAAGAGGAATTGACCGTATCCACAACCACAGCAGGAAACAACGTGGCCAGCGTCGCAGGATCGTTCGTCTGTGACGCTATAAATAGCGTGGTGAAATTGGATGACGACAGCAACTGTAGCTGTCCAAGATTGGTAAGCTCCAGAAATGAACTGGCTGCCGCGTTCTCGGTAGCAAGATTGTTTGCGCTCAACAAATACCGGATTCCGGCAACATCGTCACGCGTCAAACCGCTATAAAAACTGCCGATATTTAATCCGTTAAAATTATCAGCCGCCACAGACGTGTAAGTGTCGGCAAAAGGATCCACGGGGAACGGAACGGTAACGGCGGTTGGTGTTCCGGCGCAGGCTTCCTCGATGAAATAGCTATACAATGTTCCATTCACGTAAGGTGAATACTGAACCTGATTCACGGGCGAATTGATGATGTCGAAGTTTCGCTGGACAACCAAATAAACTTCACCCAACGGACAAGCAATGCCGGGGAGGCCAGTCCGTTCCGCAAGCGTCCAGGTAAAACGCTCGGGTTGATCCAACCCCATCTGCTCGACCAGCGCGTGCAAGGTGGTAGATTTCAAATCCGTCAAGAACAGCGCTTGCGCGGTCGGATTAACATGCACTGTTTCCAACGGAAACTCCGTTAACCCCGCCGAATATCCATCCACTCCGTTCACCATGCCCGTGGGATTATTGGTCATGGCCGTGTTCATGATGGCGAAGGCCTTGTCAATTTCTTGCAAGCCGTCGAGGCCAAAAAATCCTAAAAAGTTTGCATCGCAAGCGTAATAAAGCGTCGGCGTGTTGCGGCGGTAACCCTCGCCTAAATTATGCGGTCCACCGATGTCTTGCAAAAAGATTGGACCGCCGGGAAAAATAGGACCAAGGAAAAATGTGTTAGCCTGATCGTATCCGATGGCTGGAGTCTGCCATGGCTCGCTCCCAGCGCCTGTCAACGGGCCCAACAATGCAAAGCCCCATGCCGTCGGCGCAACCGACACCAGCAATGCCAGCCATCCAAGTTTCTTAATTATTCGCAGTAAGTTCATTGATTAACGCTGAAGCTGTATCCGGTAATAGCCTGCCGGATCGCTTCCAACAGGAATTGAGTCGCTCGTGCCCGCAGCATATCGCGGCGCACCAAAATTATTCCACGTCGTCAAATTCGTCGTCACCTGCACCTGATAGGTCAAACCGGGCTGCGTGTTCCACGTCAGGAACATGCCTTGCGGCGTCTGAATCAATTGCTGACGCAAGACGCTGCTGGCGTCGTTCGGAATTGTGCCGGCGAGAAATTCATCCAGATTGTTTGCGCCGTCTCCATCGCTGTCCGCCGTGGGCGAGGGCCATTTGCTGACGTCATTGCCGAAATACATTTGCATCCATTCATACGGAATACCGCCCCAATTTAGACCGCTCCACGTTGTGCCGCTGGTCGAAGGCGAAACCGGTGACTGACGTCCATCTGTCGTCACATAATCCACCGCAAATGAATGTATGCTGCTGGTCGTCAAACCATCCGCCGCCGCCATTGTCCATGAATTGCTCGATGTCACACCCGTCGGCGAGGTATTGCCATCCACATAAACTTCATAATGAGCCACAGAAATTCCCTGCAACTCCAGGGGCGGCCATGAAACCACCAGTTGCGGCTGATACACATTATTGCTCAACGTAAACGGCGCGGCAACGAACGGCGCATTCATGGGCGCAAGCAGCGCTCCGACATTCAAATAGCGTTGCGCGAACAAATCCATGCCGGCAAGTCCGCCGGCATAGCTGCTCCATGCCACGGCAAATTGGCTGACGCCGTCGGACGTCACGACCGGATAAATCTGCGCGCCAGCCGTCGTTGTGTTGACACGAAATTCAGCATTCGCAAATGAGCCGTTGGCACGGATAAATCTGCCATACACGCCTTCGCGCGAACCGTCCTGACCGAGGCTTGTCCACGTAATGAAATAATCTGTGCCGATGGAGCTGATGCGCGGCGCGTATTCATCTCCGTAAAGAGTGGAATTGACCGTGACAATTTGTCCGCCGATGCCTGCCGCTGAATAAGAACGCGCATAAACGTCCAAACTGTAAGTGTAATTGGTAATGTTGCGCGCCGTCCATGCAATCATGAATCCGCCATCGCTACCGCCAGCGATTGCAGGATTGGCGCAAGGGAATAAATTTGAATTCACGAGAAACTCTCCGCCAACGGGGACGCCGTTGCTGTTGTAAAGCCGCGCCTCAATGTCCACGCTGGGAACTTGAATCGCGCTGGCACTGCTTGAATAATTGGTATTTTGACCGGCTGCTATCGCTGTTTCGTTTGTGGATACATAATTCGCCCCGCCCGCAGCATAAAACGAATTGTCTATACTGGATGCAACCACCCGTTGTTGCTCTGAAACCCAACCGACCACAAACCCGCCATTTTTCAGCGCGGCAACGGACGGCGTGCGCTGGTTATAACTAACATACTGATTCACCAAAAAATTCGTGCCGATTTTCTGGCCGCCGGGAGAAACAATTTGGCCGTAAACATCCTGCATGCTGCCGGACGCGACCAGATTAAAGCTGCTCCAGACCACCACTATGTTGCTGTTGTCAAGCACCGCCAGCGCGGGATTGATGGATAAATTTTGCGTGTTGATATTTGTCGTCGTCGTAACGGTCGTCGTGATGTTCGTCGTAAAAGTGGTTCCATTGCGGTTGACGTTCGTAGTAATCGTCGTCGTCGTGTTGGTGGTATGAAGAATGAAGATGTTGGTGGCCACCGAGCTGACCAGCACGTCGTTGGTCGTGAGCCATGTGTTGGACGTGCTTAAAAATCTGGCGTAGATATGCTGGTTCAACCCTTCCACGCCGCCTTGCCAGACGAAAGCCGCGCCGCCGTCCTTCAACATCGCCACGCGCGCATTTTCCTGATCGTTCGTGCCGGTGACATTGACGCGAAATGCGCTCAAGGTGCCGGACAACGTGTTGTCCATCCGGCGCGCGCTGATGCCCCAGCCGCTGCCGTCAGTGGCATTATCCTGCCAGACCAAAAATCCTCCGCTCGGGCCAGCGGCCATGTCCGGCCAAATCTGGTCGCCCGGCAATGATCCGGCAATGGAATACTCCGTCCCGTTGGCTCCATAGAAATTGGTCTGCGAAAAACCCGTGGCGGGTAAAGCGAGGAGCAAAATCCAGCAAAAGCTGACGGCGGTCTTGCGGACAAACAACGGCAACGGCAACGACATAAACGAGTCTGTGTATTCTAAACTCATTGAAATGATTTGTCCAAAGGTTCTTGCAAAAAAGTGCGCGACGCGCGATTGCAAGAGCAAATCGCCGGCCACGGACGACCAATTTAATTTCTGCAACTTCATTTCTAAATTAAAACGGCTTGCTGTTCGCCCGCCGCCTGCGGCAACGACGCCAGCAATCCTTTGAATCCCCAGCGCGAATACAATTCGCGCAATTTCGTTACGTTTTCCGGGCGAACTTTCAATTTGTCCGCCGCAAAATCACATTCCAAATCATCGCGCAAACGAACCATTTTCTGGTTGCGCTCGACGCGCGCCTTCGCATTTTCCAAAGCAACGCGCAATCGTTCCGATTTCACTTCGCCCAATCGCGAAAAAATTTTTTCGACCGAACCGAATTGTCTCAGCAAATCGGTCGCGGTCTTCGGGCCAACTCCCGGCACACCGGAAATGTTGTCCACGCTGTCGCCAATCAAACTCAACCAGTCCACGATTTGTGACGGTTCAACGCCGGTTTTGGCGCGCACTTGATCGTCCGTCCAAATCGCTTCCGTTTTGTCGTGCGGATTGAGCAAACCGACCCGCGCCGACACCAACTGCATAAAATCTTTGTCGCTACTGGCAATGACAGTTGTCATTTCTGCCGCGACCGCATGCCGCGCCAGGCACGCGATGTAATCGTCCGCTTCAACGCCGTCGCCGCAATACGATTCCATTCCCGCCGCGTCCAAATAATTTTCAATTTCGTCAAACTGCGGACGCAAATCGTCCGGCATTTCCGGCCGCTGTGCCTTGTATTCCGGCAACAGCACCATGCGTTCGGCGGACAGGCCGCCGTCCCAAGCCACAATCAAATGTGTCGGCGCCAAATTCGCCCGCATCTTCGCGAGCATTTTGACGAAGCCGTAAATGGCGTTCGTCGGCTTTCCGTCCGGCGCGCGCAGTCCGCGAATCGCATGGAATGCGCGATAGGCGTAAGCGTGTCCGTCAACAATCAACAACCGCTGCACAATTTGCTCCGGGTATATTTTCGCAATCGAAAATCGGACGCTGGCGGATAAAATTTATTTATTGCACCGGCGCATTCGTCACCGCCACCGGGTTGGCCTGAAATGTCTGGCCTTCCACGGGTTGCTGTTGCGGAATCAACGCCGGATTGAACGGCAATTCATCATCCGAATGGACGCGGTTGCCCGCCGGGTCAACAATCGTCGCCGTCACAAAAATCATCAGGTTTTTCTTTTGAGTGGATTTCGACTGGCTTTGAAACAAGCGTCCGACCACCGGCAAATCGCCGAGGAATGGCACTTTATCTTTTTCGTTGATGACAGACGATGAAATCAGTCCGCCAAGCACGACGGTTTGGTTGTCCCAGATGTTCACAGTCGTCGCCACTTCACGCACAGTGAAATGCGGCAATACAATGGGCAATTGCACGACGTTGGCGATGCCGGTGATCGGAATATTGGGCGGCGTGTCGTATTGATCGAATTGCAGCAATTCAGGAATGAGCGTGAGGTTGATGGTGTAACCGTCGGCCAAAACATAAGGCACCACATCAAGCGTCGGGCCGATTTCAAATTGCTGCACGGTCTCGGTAATTGCCGACGGCGTCGGCGTGTTGTTGACGACTTGCGCGCGCACAGCGACGGCAAAAAATAAAACCGCCATCAGACTGCAAACGAATTGAAAATTTCTCTTCATGTGAAAGTTGAATTTAAATTTTAGGGAGTTCCGCCAGTAGTGCCGGTTGTTCCGCCGCCGACATTGCCGGCCTGGAAGTTGAAGCCGGTCAGGATGAATTCAATGTCGGTCGCCCGCATTTGTGTTTGGCGTCCGCTGGTGGTCACGACCGATGGCTCGGCGAGTGTCTCGACGCCTGTGCGCTGTTCTAATGCATGAAGCACGACGCGGAAATTCGGGTCGGTCAAAATGCCAGTTACAGTCGCGAGCGCCGGGCCGGTATTGCGAAGACCAGCGGTAATTTGTTGGTCGGTGGACGAACCGGGAATAATATTAGCGATGGTTTCTCCGGGAAAAGCGCCGGTATTGCCGGGTGCAGTGGATGACGTGAGCGACGGGGCGCTGCCGCCGTTGGCGACGACGCGACCGTTGATGAAATTGCCAAGATACCAGTCGAATCCCAACGCCGCATCATCGTTCTGCGATACTTCAATAAAACGCGCCTTGATATGAACTTGCGGCGCGACTTTATTCAATGCATCAATTGTGCGCTCAATGGCGTCCAACTCGCTTG
>Ga0206814_10075_pt1 | contig 26586 bp, 26 predicted proteins | sample Alteio_BWOrgCont_90_FD_152850 | JGI IMG/M metagenome (GOLD analysis project Ga0206814, IMG submission 152850) | Enriched cells from forest soil in Barre Woods Harvard Forest LTER site, Petersham, Massachusetts, United States -... | ecosystem: Environmental > Terrestrial > Soil > Temperate forest >...
ATCAAGTTTTATCTTGTCGCAATCGTATTCATCCTCTTTGACATCGAGGTCGTGTTCCTTTGGAGCTGGATGACGGTCTACAAGAACTCAGACACCGAGTTTGCAGTCTTCACTTTCTTCGAGTTCATCACGTATATGGCGACATGGATTCTAGGTTACGTTTACGCAATTAAGGTCGGAGCGATCGACTGGGACGAGACGACCTCCCTCGCTCATGAAAAGCTTGGCCCGATCCGGCAAGAAGTAGAAGTGAGTGAACCGGCATTGGTTGGGGGTCCTCTGTGAGCCCCGCGACCGAAAATGAGCGACTCGAGATCGTAAAAGTTCGCGAAGCATTTCCGGACGATCTCTTGAAGGTCAAGGAGTTTCGCGGAGAGACGTATCTGTGCGTTACGCGGTACGCGTTGCCGGCAATTGTGCAGCTCTTGAAGGACGATTCGGATCTCGAATACATCTACTTCAGCGAGTGTGTCGGTGTCGACTACAGCAAGTGGGAGCACGAGAGGGACTTGGAAGGAAGGTTCGAGGTTGTGTACAACTTGATGTCGCTGAAATTGCACTCAAGGATCTTCTTGAAGGTTGGAGTTGACGACGGCCAGACCGTTCCCAGTCTTAAGCCGATCTTTCTCGGCGCCGAGTATCCGGAACGAGAGGTCAGCGACCTATTTGGCGTTGTCTTCGAGGGAAACGTCAACTCTGGCAGGTTTTTACTTCCGGATGACTGGATCGGCTTCCCGCTTCGAAAAGAGTATCCACTCGGAGGGGACGACGTCCTCTTCGATAAGGGCGATCGCGGCCCGGCGGTCGAAGACCTCATGATGCCCCACGCCGGCGAAAGCTTCGAGGGCCGGACGGGATCAAGCGAGATTAGCGGGCGTTAGTCAGAGCGGCGGCCACCCGAATTAGGGTCGAATGACCGCCAAACACATCCAAGTGCTCTGATCGTAACGAGATTATTATTGCGCTTCTGCATTGAATCGGCACGTCCAACTTTCGCGTTACCGTGAAGCAGATGCCGGCGTTAAACCAAGCTGCGAAGACGTTCTGCCGCGCTTTCCGGCGTGACGTCGCGCTGCGCTTCGGCCAATAGTTCGAAGCCAACCATGAACTTCCTAACCGTCGCCGACCGCAGCAGCGGCGGGTAGAAGTGCGCGTGCAACTGCCAATGAGGATGTTCCCTTCCATCGGTGGGGGGCGCCGTGCCAGCCCATGGAGTAAGGGAAACTCGTTTCGAACAATCGATCGTAAACCGAAATACCGGTTTTGAGAATGACTGCCAGATCGTCGCGTTCCGCATCGGTGAGATCCGGCAACCGCTGTATGGGGCGGCGAGGAAGGAGCAGATACTCAAAGGGCCAAATAGCCCAAAACGGCACAATCAACGCCCAGTGGGTTGTCAAGGCGACTATCCGCTCGCCGGCCGAGATCTCCTGTTCGATCAAGTCAGCCAGCAAGGATCGTCGGTGGGTCTCAAAGTGGGACCTCTGACAAGCGTCCTCCTTGGCCACAAGCGAAGGTAAATAATCGCATGCCCAAACCTGGCCGTGCGGATGAGGGTTGGAAGCGCCCATCGCGGCACCCTTGTTCTCAAAGATTTGAACCCATTTCATCCTCGATCCTACGTCGAGAATCTGGTCGCTCCACATATCGACGACGCGCCTTATCGCAGGGGCCTCCATGTTGCCCAAACTCAAATCGTGCCGTGGAGAAAAGCACAACACGCGGCATTCGCCGCCAGTGGGCTCACTCTTCAATAAGCCGGATGCGATCGGTTTGGCTTCGGGCAGCGCAGGAAGGAGAGCGGCAAAGTCGTTTTCGAAGACGTACGTGTCTGCATAGGCGGGGTTATGCTCGCCGTTGGCACGTTCGTTCCCCGGGCAGAGGTAGCACTTGGGGTCAAACGAGGGCCGATCGTCTGGCGGAGGCGTTTCCTTCTGGCCCAGCCACGGCCGTTTGGTGCGGTGCGGCGATACGAGCACCCACTCATCCTGAAGCGGGTTATAACGACGGTGCGGATGGTCGTAATAGTCGGTCATGAAATTGGAGCCGATGACAGGACTCGAACCCGCGACCCGCTCTTTACAAAAGAGCCGCTCTACCACTGAGCTACATCGGCGAAAGCGGCCTAATGGTGAACCATTAGGCCGCTGTTAATCAAGGCTAGAGACGAAGGAACAGCTCAGATCTTTCCGCGCTTTCGCGTCCGAACCAGTTTCGGACTGCCATCCAGCCCATAGCCAAGTTTGTAACCCGATGGCAGGTTCTTCAATGCCTCGGCGAGATCGGGAGGCATAGATACGGCGGAAGATCTTCGGCGAGTTCGCCGCTTGCCCGGATTAAGTACATCGAATGCCTCGGTCGCGTCAGCGTCCTTGTCAAGGGCATTTAGCTGCTTAGATTCGATCTCATATAACTCGGACGATGCCGGGAAAGACAAGAATAGATAGTTTGAGCTGCTAAGCATTCGTGCCTTAACGGGTACGGAATACTTCTTGACTCCGACTTTAATCGAGAGCACGCCTTCTTTTTCCTGCGCTTTGAATTTCAGCGAGTTCTTTACGTTCTGTACGGTTTTCTTCAACATTAGCCCCTTAACTTGACTTGCCTAATATACTCTACCCAGTTCTCGACAAATCTTAAATACCGCACACCTAGCAAGATTTTTCAAGGCGCCTCAGAGCAAAATGTTGTCGATTAAACGTGTCTTACCTAACTGAGCGGCAGCAATCAATGCGGTAGGCATCGATGTGCTCCTTGTGGAATGTGCAGTTGCTAGCTCAATAAGCTCGAAGTAATCCACTCGAAAACCGGCATCCTCCAGTTTCACTTTCGACTGTTTAAGCGCTTCATCAATTTGGTCATGAGTAAGAATGGACGAGTGAAGCAACTGTTTACAGGCCGTTAGCTGCTGAAAAATCAAAGGACCTAATTGCCGTTCTTCTTCAGTTAGGTACACGTTACGGCTGGATAGAGCCAAGCCATCGGCCTCACGAACCGTTGGTTGAAGACTCACACGAACAGGGATGTTGAGATCCTCGACCATGCGAGATATCACGAGACACTGCTGCAAATCCTTGAGTCCGAAGTAGGCGACCTCGGGACGCACGATGTTGAACAGCTTGCAAACAACCGTTGCTACGCCGGCAAAATGCCCCGGCCTCGACGCGCCTTCCCAATGTGTCGAAACAACGGGCACGTGAACCGTGGTACCGGGTCTCGGATATATCTCCCCAACCTCGGGTGCAAACAGGATGTCGACGCCAACTTTTTTCGCCAGCGCTGCATCCTTGTCGCGGTCTCGGGGATATCGTTCAAAATCTTCGCTCGGTCCAAATTGCGTTGGATTTACGAAGAGCGAAACAACCACAAGGTCGCGCTCGGCTCGAGCAGTTTTCATCAATTGCAAGTGGCCATCGTGAAACCCACCCATAGTGGGCACCAGGCCAACCGATGTTCCAACGTCGTGAGGAAGTTCAGAGATTCGTGTGACGATCTTCAACGTTTAATTCCAAAAACTAAATGAGACCGCGACGGTTAGAACGAATTCTCTTCACTTGGAAATACCCCTTCCCGAACTTCAGCTGCATAATCTTTGATCGCGTTTACAAAGCACTCGTAACCTGAGATGTAGCCCTTAGCATGCTTCAACGGACCTTGAGTAAGTCCGAGAACGTCATAGATGACTTGTACCTGGCCCGAGCAGTGCGCTCCAGCTCCAATTCCAATCGTTGGTATATGCAAATCATCAGTAATTACGGAGGCCAGATGGGCCGGTATCAGTTCTAAAACGATCGAAAAGGCGCCGGCATTTTCGACCTGCTTAGCTGCATCTATTACGGCTTGGCCGGATTCGCCTTTGCCTTGTACGCGAAATCCACCGTAGATGTTTAAGGATTGCGGTGTCATACCCACGTGTCCCATAACGGGAATACCCGCTCGAATGATCTCGGCGATTGCCTCTGTATATCGACCTTCAAGCTTTACCGCCTGAGCCCCCGCCTTAACCAGAGCTATCGATGCGCTGACGGCCTGTTCGACCGAGGCCTGATACGAGCCAAAAGGCAGATCTGCAACCAGCAAAGCGCGCCGTACCCCTTGCCGGGTAGCTCGCGTGTGATGAAGCATCTCTTCCAAACTGACCGGAAGGGTAGATGGATAGCCCAAGGCCGTATTCCCCACCGAATCGCCTACGAGCACGATGTCTGCGCCTGCCGCGTCCGCCATTGCGCCAAAGACGGCGTCGTATGCGGTAATGCAGACGACTTTCACGCCTTTAGCGCGCATCGACCTAACCGCTGGAGCCGTTATGAAATCAGGCATGGGATGAAGTTTACCGTCGCAATTAACTTAAGGCTGCCAATACTTCGGCGGCATGACCTTGCGGCTTAACTTTATTAAATACTTTTGCAACCACTCCTGATTCTGTGAGGATAAAAGTCGTTCTTTCAACGCCCATATACTTCCTTCCGTACATGGATTTCTCTGCCCAAACGCCGACAGCCTCGCATAGGGCATGGTCAGTGTCAGCCAATAGGGTGAAGTTCAAGTTGTATTTGTCGGCGAATTTGCGGTGCGACTTTATGCTGTCCGGACTGACTCCCACTACTTTCGCTCCCGGAATGTCGGGCAATACATCTCTAAACTCGCAGGCTTCGGCCGTGCATCCGGTTGTGTCGTCTTTGGGATAGAAATATACGACCACCTTTTGACCCTTGAGGTCGTCGAGCGAAACGGCCTTTCCGTCTTGATCGGGAAGTGAAAAACTTGGGAACGGTGAACCTGGTTCTATCATAATTCTCTCGTTTTATCCGCTAGTCATCGGCCGGATGAATATCCAAAAGCATGGCCTGCATAAGGTCTACGCGTAAAACGATGCCGGCCATTCGCCCGTCATCGATGATCGGCAGGATTGTAAGACCGCTGCTGAGCATTTTGTGAAACGCTTCACCGATTTCGGTGTCGGCGGCTACGGCCGTAGGGTCTTGGCTGCCGTAAACGTAGGCGGGCTCATCCGCCATGCTGGTTAAGCTGTCCCTCTTCGCAACCACACGGCATAAATCGCCCTCCGTTACCACCGCGACCGGCCACATGTCCTCATCCACGACAACCAAGGCCGGAAACTGGTAGATATCCATCTTGTCGACGGCATCGCGTACCGTACTCTCGCGGGTTAGCGTGGGAATATGCGCGTGCAGCACCTCGCGGAGGGTCATTGGAACCAGTTTACCGGCGAAGCCGAATTGCGCGGTGCAGCCCCTTGGTCGCGGACGGCTAGACGTGAAAGGCGGCGCCGCCGAACACGACCGTCCACTTTCCTTTCGTCCGCTTCAGAACAAAGGTCGTGTCCGAGCTGTGGGAGGACCAGGGCATCCTCATGTTTAGGATACAGGCGTCGCCGTTCGGCGAATACACGGGAAGGCTCACAGCTGCGAAGACGCCGACCTTTCCGTACTTTTTGTCAAGCCTTCTCCTTGGGTCTGCCGGCTCGACGGTGCTGCCATTGTAGGTAAGGACAATGCGCTTGTCCCACTGATAGCTCTCGAGCGATCGAACGGCCGGCGCCACGTATTTGCCGGCCCGCTGGCTCGTCAACTTCAGCGAGACCAACCCGGCGAGGTAGGCGCCGTCTCGCTTTACGGAACTCGGATTTGTCGGAGGCTTCTTCTCCAGGGCGATATCCGCTTTCAGCGCGTCGATCCGTGCTTGTAGCAACTGCGTGAAAAAATCGCGGCTCATCGCTATGTATTGGGGCCGCAAGACGACGTATTTCGTCGTCTTCCAGTCACGCGAATGCCACCACTCGCGGTGGGAGAAGGAAAGCAACGCCGTCTGAATCACGTCGCGATCGTCGAGATTAACCTTGTCGGCGCCGCTCGCCGTGCCGCCGCCAGTTGCCAAGACCAGCATGAGTGCGAAAGGCAATTTGCGGGCAATCGATAAGCGGAGCACGATTGATGATACTTCGGCGTAGCTAAGCCCTAGGAACCGTCTTACACTGAAGTTATGACCAAGCCAGCAATAACGCTACTCCTTATCTTGGCCGCAGTGTTCGTCGGCTTGTTCCTGATCAATGCCGCAGGAAACGGCGGAGGTGGGAGCATCCTGGGCGGCAACAAGACCCTGACGCTGTCCTACTCCGACTTAGTCAAAGACATTTCAGCCGACACGAAGGATGTTCACAAGGTTAAGACTGCGAACTGGCAACAGAACAGTCTTACCGGAGGACTGAACGACGGGGAACAGTACGTCTGCAACGTCCCTGAGAAAGACAGCCCAGCCGCTACGCAACTGATCGATCTTCTTCGCCAGAACCCTGATATTGACTTTACTTTCGACCATCCCCCGGTCACCGCGATGGTGATCAGCGTTTTGTCGGTTATAGCCTTCCCCGCGATGATCTTGGCGGTGATCTACTTCCTACTTATCCGCCCCAATCAGTTGCGTGGTTACCAGCCCTATGCCTTTAACCGAGTAACGGTTCAAGCCACCGAAGCGAATCAGGAATCCGGATTTGTGGATGGAACGCCGCGATATACAGTGATATTTGAGAAGACAAGTGAAGGCTTCCGGGCCTATGTCCCTGACCTGCCCGGCTGCATCGCGTCAGCCGACACCCTTGGCCAAACCTACGACCTGATGACCGACGCCATCTCCACCCACCTCACGCTCCTCCGCAATCGCGGCGAGCCGATCCCGGAGCCGGTGTCCATTGCGATGAGGCTCCCTGCTTAAGCGCACGGCAGACAGTACTTCGCCGCGAGGATTTTCCTTAACATTCCCTTAACATTTGGACCCATTCTGTCGTACTCTGGAAGCAAGCTCTGGAATTGTAGGGACAAGGGTTGATTGACTGGTGGCAAAAGCGAGATCCAAAGAAGGTCATATAGGTCTAAGTCGGCGTGCGTCTGACTTGAATCTTCTTGCCTGGATTCGGCGCCATATCGCCTTTTTCGAAGGACTCAAAGGGCGTTCGGGGCACGTGTTTGCGGACAGGCATTCGACTCTTTGGTTTGACTTGACCGTGATCGATGCCTTAAGCGACTCAGGGCTGTGTCGAAAGCGTTGATTCAGCAATGAAAGAGGTCAGCGCCGGCGCGGTCATTCTCAATCCGTTGGGCGAAGTCTTGCTTGTTCACCATACCTACGGTGTTCAAAACTGGGAAATACCGGGGGGTGGCGGTGAGCCAGGCGAGTCGCCAGTCCAAACGGCAGTTCGAGAGGTGTACGAAGAAACGGGCCTTCGCGTGCGTGCGGTAAGCGCCACGGGATGGTACTACCAGCCTGAAGTGGACAGGTTGGGAACCGTGTTCCTGTGCGAGGTGGAGAGCGGATCGGAGTCAGCGCCCGTCCCGGACGGAAAAGAGATTTCTGAATGTCGATTCTGGCCGGCAGATTCGCTGCCTCGTCCCATGAGCGACTGGACGGTCTTGCGAATCAAGGATGCCTTGAACGGGCAGTCCATGCCTCTTCCACGCGTCATCGGTCCGAGAGTGTGGCTCTAGCGCCCAGCTTACTCATTCCTTAACAATCCCTTAACAATATTAACTCGGGAATCGTCCTGAACTTAATGAGTAGGATTGTCGGCACAAATGTGCGGCCTGACGGAAATGCCGTTGAGGAGGATCGATAATGCCGGACACGTTTGCCGGCAGCCCGGGCTGGCCTTACCTAGGAATTCTGATCCGGGTTGCTCTTGCGCTTGGTTTGGGACTGTTCGTTGGTTTGGAGCGCGAACGGCGGGGAAAGGAAGCCGGAGTCCGAACTTTTGCCTTTGCAGCCACTGTTGGGTGCGTTGGCGGACTCCTGGGTGACACCTACTGCTACATCTTGCTCGGGCTGCTCACGCCACTCATCGTGTTTCTCAACATTCACTCGTTGCGAAAAGATGCCGATACTGAGATGACGACGTCGATTGCCCTCCTTCTCACCATGTTGGTTGGGATTCTCGCCGGTAAGGGGCACACATTTACTCCCGTTCTAATTGGCTTGGCGACAGCCTGGTTACTTGCCTGGAAGCAGCCACTGGCGGGTTTCAGCATCGGCGTGACGGAGAATGAGTTGCGGTCGGCGATTCTATTGGGGATTCTCGCCTTCGTGGTTTATCCCGTACTTCCCAGCCATCCAGTTGATCGGTGGGGCCTGATCGAGCCACGGACCGTTTGGATCACCGTCATCCTGATCGCCGCAATCGGCTTCGGCAACTATGTGATGCTCAAGATATTCGGTTCGCGGGGTGTAGCCATCGCCGGTTTTCTTGCTGGTCTTGTAAACAGCACCGTTGCGGTCACCGAGTTGTCAAATCGGACCCGTACCGACCCCTCACTAGCAGATGCTGCCTTTCAAGGCACGATGCTCGCGACCTGCGCAATGCTCCTTCGCAATACGGTTTTGTTGGCCATTTTGGCGCCGACCACGCTCTTTGTCGCCGCTGTTCCCATGGCGGTAATGCTTGTCGCGAGCCTCGGCTTCGCGGTGATCAACAAGATGAGTCCTTCAGAACCTTCGTCGCCTCCAACTTTCAACCTCGACTCACCGTTCTCCTTGCCCCAGGCTCTCAAGTTTGGCGTCGTCTTCCTTCTCCTGAGCATCTTCGGCACCCTAGGCGTTCGGGCTCTTGGCAGTGTGGGATTCTATGCGGTGAGCGTGATCGGCGGTCTCGTGTCCAGCGCATCGGCTGTTGCGTCGGCAGGCCAGCTTGCGGCACACCACCACCTATCGGATGCGGCAGGTGGAATCGGCGCCGTCCTGGCCTCAATCGCCAGTGCCCTGATCGGCATACCGCTGGTGGTGCGGATCGGACGAAACCGCCACCTGTCGCAGCGAGTCGGCACCGCCATCGCCGTCGTGGCCGCGCTGGGAATTGGCTGTGCACTTGTCACCCAGCCGGTAAGCATCTGGCTCCAGGAGGTTCCGTTCAGGGGCTCTTTACCACGCCGGTGATTGGCGGGAATGGACCGGTCAAAATTGGCACGGCCAAGGAGGACTCGAACCTGTCACCCCGTTCTGCGTGAACGAAGGCGCATGATGTCATCGGTTGCACCCCGACTTTGGGCAAGTTCTCAAGTCCAGGTTTCTACTTGGGGCTAGGTGACTACGCTTCGGGCATTAGCAGCACCAATTTGCGAGGAAGTTCAATCGTCGAATATCATAGAGATAACGTAGGCAGGAAATTATGGAGCGACTAGACCGAATCACCTGGGACTCGAGAAAAATGAACGGGCAACCATGCGTTCGAGGCATGCGGTTGACTGTCCGCCGCGTTGTGGAAGCCGTCGCCGAATATCCGCAGTGGGATGATCTGCATCGCAACTACCCAGAGCTTGAGCCCGAAGACGTTCGCCAAGCCCTTATTTACGCGGCCGCGAATCTCGAAGACGGAGCGGTTGATACCGTTGCCGTGTAGATCATAAGCTAGAAGAATCGGACTGGTGAATATCACTGGACCGGTAGTTTTCGGCAAGTAGTGCGCCTGGCTCTAACGCTGATAAGCGCTCCGCGAGCCAATTCCTCGGAATAAGTCCTTAGAACCATCTCGATAAGACTGACTACCTGCATGGCTAACAGACCTTCGATCCTAATTCGAATAACTGAGGGTTCGCTGGCTCTTGACACCGCAAGAATGGCGTGAAAGTCTGCGTCATATGTGACCAGAATTGAACCTCGTTGCTGACACAGAGCCAGGATTTCGGAGTCCTCAGCACGTTACATCCCGATCTCGCCCACGTGTTCACAGTGCCAACCTGCGGTTCGAAGATTGGTAGCGGCATCGCGCGAGACACCTTGGTCAAGCAAGATGCTTGTTGTTCGAACTCTCGGATAATCCACGGTGGTGGTATTTTACTGGCACGTAAAGGGGGACAATAAGTTCTATCCGTGGCATTAAACGTGGCGAACGGTATTTCAAATCAGCAACCTGGTCAGTCGCGAAAGAGGAGGCTGGCAAGGCGGCAGGTACTGACAGGAATTGACATAGGATGGCTGCCAGCTTATGAAGCAGACGGTTTCATAATCGATGGTCTGTCCTACCATTTCTTGCCTAACCGGTCTGACGGTGCAATCGATCCTAGTAGCAATTGGTCTGCCGATCGATTGTCCCCTACAAATGCCGGACAAATCCTCGACGGTCCAAACGATCCGATGCCTTCCGTTGGGAGCATTGAGTAGTGGAGACGGTCATGGCTATCGCTAAAGTGGATTTCCTCAATCGGGAAGCCAGAATGGCTCCAGTCGGTTTTTCCTCGATTGCAACATGACGGAGACATCGCCGAGGTCAACCGGCAGCACAAACTTGAGTGGGACTATGCACGCGCAAAAGTTAATCAGGCGTTTTCAACCATTAAGTCCCACGGTGCGGAAGGCCCATTACATCGTCGGTTCGCTGAACTTTGCGAATGGCCACAGTGGCCAGAAGCGATCTTGTGCTTTTCTAGGGAATTTGGACCACTGTTTCCGGGGCATGTAAGCATCTGCGATCCGCGCAAATTGATTGAGTCCCCAGGTGCGACAAACATTGCGGAACGTCCATGGCCTTGGTTTCTTGGCGTCCGGAGAATTCAGGCAATTTGTTTGCTTCTTTGGCTTGAAAAACTGACCGATCCTTGTATTGATTTACCAATCGGATGGGAGCACAAAGCCCGCAAGTTGGCAAGATGCAGCGAGGATCTCTTTACTTATGGCGATAGGCCGGAGCGGGGTCTAGACGAGCCACTTCAGCTAAGTGCATGGCACACCAATGGCGTTGACGGCGTCGAAAATTACCTGTTAGCCATCCGTCGCGGAGGCAGAGCGAGGATTGATACACCATTCGCATTTGGAGACGCAGCAAAGTCTGCCTTCGAGTTCTTGATGACTAAGCACTCCAGTGAGTTTCGCATCAGGTTGAATCCCGAGCGCGGATTCTTCCGTGTAGAAGCAATATCGCTTCTCGGGGCCATATATGCCTCGCTATACGATGAGGTTATGTCAATCGACGGGAATCTAACCTGTGCTTATTGCAGGAGACGATTCGAGGGCCGAGCTGACGCGAAATGCTGTTCGGGAAGTTGCCGCAAGGGCTATAAACGGCTTAAGGACAAGCAAGCTGGCCACGCCGGCGTCAGGTGACTATTAACAGGTACTTGACTCCGGTGGCTGTCCGACCGCTTCCCGTGTGAACGAAGATGCGAGCCAAATCTTGGGCTCGGGTGGGAAGCTCGTTGAACCTATCCCAGAAATCTGGATCACACTTTGATGCCGATTTACTCGGGGAACGGGCGAGTCTTGGCTTCACGATTGGCCAATCTTGCTTTGGCCGCCATCTCGTCTACGCTCAGCTGATCGGAGCGCTTCGGCGGGTTTCCGCCTTCAAGCACGATCAAGCGAAAGCGCTTAGTCGGATGCTTCTTGGCGTACTCCGATCTTTCAGCGCCCGTGCCCTCGATGTGCTGGATACGAGTGCCGCTCATGCTGATATATCTCCGCTGGTTCTACGTCAAACGAACTCTTCAATAAATTGGCACGGCCGGTGGGACTCGAACCCACGACCTCTTCCTCCGGAGGGAAGCGCTCTATCCACTGAGCTACGGCCGCACGTGGGTTTAGTTTAGCGCAAGCGGCATTTGCGTGACGAACTAGGGGCGTCCGTTGCAAGGCTCGTTCACTTGTAACCAATACTTGGCGACGTCCCGAACGAGTGAAATGTATTGGTCGAAGTCGATCGACTTTCTTACGAAGCTGTTGGCGCCGGATTCAAAGCAACCTACGATGTCGGACGTCTGACCGGAAGATGTAAACACGACGACGGGGCAAATGCGCGCTCTTTCGTTACCCCTGACCTGTTTGAGCACTTCGTGGCCGTTGAGCCGGGGCATCTTGAGGTCGAGCAGGATCAGATCAGGAAGCTCTTCGGACAAATCCAAGAGAGAATCGACCGCTTCTTGGCCGTCTTTGGCAAATCTGACCGAGCAACTCACGGGGCCGGATTTGAGAGCTCGTCTTGCCAATTCGCGGTCGTTTTCATCGTCGTCGACCACAAAGACAACAGGTAAGCGATCTGGATTTCCAAACTCCATCACGTAGCCACCACCTGAAACCATACCTCAGATAGTGCTACACCGCCAGTAACCGGTGAATGTGGCAAATCATGCGCTATCTCCCGCAATTTTAGGTTACAATGTTCCCCAACCATGGGGGGTACATCGCCAAACGTTTCGCCAGACATCGGGGGTTCGCTGAACTTCCTTGCCGGCGGCGGCGAGATGGGCGAGCGGATCCGGTCGTTCGACTGGGAGACAACGCCACTGGGTCCGCCTCAGGATTGGCCCCAAAGCCTCAAAACCTCCATTCGAATCATGCTCATGTCACGGCAGCCGGTTTGGATCGGCTGGGGCAAAGACCTTGTCTACTTCTATAATGACCCTTACTTTTCGATTATCGGCGGAAAACACCCCCGGGCTCTCGGTGTAGCGACCAGGGAGGTGTGGTACGAGATCTGGGACGTGATCGGCCCAATGTTGGCTACGGCAATGGCCGGCGACGAAGGCACTTACGTCGAGTCGCAGCGGCTCATCATGGAGCGCAACGGATACCCCGAAGAGACGTACTACACATTTTCTTACAGCCCAATCCCCGATGACGACGGCAAGCCAGGGGGCATTTTCTGTGCCAATTCGGATGACACACAGCGGGTTATTGGGCAACGAGAGTTGGCGCTCCTCCGAGACCTCGCCAGCCGTACTTCAAAGTCGGAGACTCCCCAAGATGCATGCACCCGTGCGATTTCAGCCCTAGATACCAATCCATGGGACCTCCCGTTCGCAGCCCTATATTTGGTTAACGAAGATGGTAACAGTGCAAGGCTCATCGATACGACGCGGATTGCTCCCGGGCACGAATTGGCGCCGCAAACAATCTCGCTAGACGATCCATTTTTTCAGTTTCGCAGTACGCAGAAAGGCCAACTTCCCGACCTTTTGGACATTGAGGCTCAGTCCGGCGATCTGCAGCCAAGCGCTTGGCTACCTCCGCCCAACAAGGCTCTTGTCGTTTCTCTCCAAGCGGGCACCGAAAGTACTCGAGGTGGACTTCTGGTCTGCGGACTTAGCCCATACCGGCTGTATAACGATGGCTACTCCGGGTTTCTAAACTTGGTGGCCGGCCAGATCGCGGCAGCCATTTCCGATGCAGAGGCCATCGAGCGCGACCGGAGACGGCTTGAGGCTATGGCCGAACTTGATCGCGCCAAGACGGCCTTTTTTACCAATGTCAGCCACGAGTTTCGCACCCCTCTGACTCTCATGCTTGGCCCTCTTGAGGATCTTCTTTCCCAGGATTTGGGAGTCCTTCCCGAGCGTGTAAATCTTGAATTGGAACGGGTCCGGAGAAACGGACTTCGGCTCAAGAAACTCGTAAATACTCTCCTCGACTATTCGAGGCTAGAGGCAGGGCGCTTTCGCGCAGAGTTTCGCTCGACTGATCTCGGCACATTTACAGCAGAGTTGGCAAGTGCCTTTGCCTCAGCTATAAATAAGGCGAATCTCAAATATATAGTGGATTGCCCTTCGACTCTCGGTGGGGAGGATACCTACGTCGATCGCGACCTATGGGAAAAAGTCGTGTTCAACCTGGTTTCCAACGCGTTCAAGCATACATTCCAGGGCGAAGTTAGAGTCACTGTCAAGAAAGGCCTCAAAACAGTGGACCTAACCGTTGCCGATACTGGAATAGGTATCGCCCAAGCTGCTCAGGGGCACCTTTTCCAGCGGTTCAGACGGGTCGAAGGCGCTCTATCGCGAAGCCATGAAGGCAGCGGCATTGGCCTGGCACTTGTACAGGAGATCGTCAAACTTCATGGCGGCGAGATTTCTGTCGACAGTCGCACAGACGGCCCCGATCATGGAAGCTCTTTTACGGTAAAGATTCCGCTTGGACGCCGGCACTTGCTTGCGGGCCAGGTCGTTGAGGAACCCGGCTTAGGTCAGACCTCCGCCTTTGAAGAACTGGTGGAGGAATCGATGCAGTTCCTTGCCGAAGAAATCCAAGGGCAGGTTGGAGCCGACTCCGACGACGAAGCGCTCGCGGTTCCGATTCGGACCTCAGGTGCCAAGGTCCTGATCGCCGACGATAACTCAGACATGCGAGCCTACATGTCGCGCCTACTGGAGCGAACCTACGCCGTTCAAATCGTCTCGGACGGAGAGGCCGCCCTTCGCGCAATTCGCAATTCCCTTCCCGATCTCCTTATCACTGACGTCATGATGCCCGGTATGGACGGCTTCGAGCTGGTGAAGGCGATTCGGTCTGACCCTAGCGTCTCCGAATTACCGGTGATCATGCTCTCGGCAAGAGCGGGAGAGGAATCCAGGATCGAGGGCCTTGACGCCGGTGCGGACGACTACCTGGTTAAGCCCTTCAGCGCGCGCGAACTCATAGCTCGCGTAGATTCGACGGTATCGCTTTCAAAACTCAGGCGCGAAACCAGCGAAATCCTTAGAGAGAGTCAGAACCGCCTCCAAGCCGCACTGGCTTCAGCTCAGACCGCCTTGAGCGCGGCCGATGCGGAGAGAGCCCGGCTACGGGATTTGTTTACTCGCGCGCCCGCGCTGATCTGTGTCTTGAAGGGTCCCGATCACGTGTTCGATCTAGCAAATCCCACCTGGTTGGCGGCCCACGGTCGAACAAGCGACCAAGATCTCCTCAACCGTCCGATTCGGGAGGTACTGCCGGAACTCATCGGCCAGGGCTTCTTCGAAGCTTTGGACGGAGTCTTCAAGACGGGCGAACCCATTGTTGGAAATGAAAGCCAGGTGCGTCTCGACCGAAGGGACGATGGGAGCTTGGACGAGCTCTACATGAACTTCGTCTATCAGCCCTCACGCAATGGAGCTGGTGAAATCGACGGAGTCCTCGTCCACGCGGTCGACGTCACGGAGCAAGTGGTCTCTCGTCGGGAGTTAGAGAAGCTTGCGGCGCAACTGGAGGAGAAGGTTCAGGAGCGAACTGCAGAACTGACGCAGGCGAATGAACAGCTCCAAGGCTTCACCTACTCAGTGGCCCACGATCTTCGGCAACAAATCCGCCGGATCAGCACAAACGCGAGCATGGTGCTTCATGACGTCGGCGACCACCTTGATTCGGAGTCTCAGGAGAAACTGCTGCGAATGGAGGGCGGCGCAAGGCAGTTGGGTGAGCTGGTCGACGATCTACTAAGTTATGCCAAGAACGGCATTGCTACCTTGCAACCGGAGGATGTCGATCTTTCGGAGGTCGTCATCGAGATCGGCAAGAACTTTGAGCATGGGACATTGGTGGTCGGTCCAACCCCATTGGCCAGAGTCGATCGCGCCATGATCCGGATCGTTCTCGAAAACTTGGTCGACAATGCCTTCAAGTACTCGAGCCGCCAAAAGGCGCCACTTGTCGAATTTGGCTTCGCAGACGGAGCCTATTTTGTCCGGGATAACGGCATCGGCTTCGATATGCGTTTTGCTCACAAGTTGTTCCTCCCTTTCGAGAGACTGCACACAGAAGCCGGCTTTGCCGGAACCGGAATCGGCTTGGCAAACGTGCACCGGCTAATCGAAAAGCACGGAGGCAAGATAACGGCCGAAGGGAGCACCGATGCGGGCGCCACCTTTTCGTTTATATTGCCAGAGGGCCAAGTGCGATCGTCGTCCGGCATCCAGAGTGCGGTGGCCACTTAAGGCGCTCATGATCCGAATCCTGTTGATTGAAGACAATCCCGACGATGTCGACTTGGTACTTCGAGCCCTCAAAAGCCGACAAATCCACGCGGAAATCGACGTAGCGCGGGATGGCCAGAAAGCTCTCGAAATGCTCGGAATTGACGATCAGCCATCTGACGTCGCGTTACCAAACGCCATCGTCGTAGACCTCAAGTTGCCGAAGGTCAGCGGGCACGACGTGCTGGCGAGGCTGAAGGAACACGAGCGAACCCAACATATTCCCGTACTGGCATTTTCATCGTCCGCCGAACTGGTCGATGTCCAAGTCGCCGAGCAATATGGCGTCCAATTCCTCAGGAAGCCAACCGAATACCGGGATTTCCTGCTGCAGGTGGGCCAAGCGCTCGACAGGCTGATCGCAGGCTGATTGAACGACGACCGAGAATGGCGCACCCGGTTTTCGACGTGCCCGCGCAGTGGGGGCGGTTCGATATGGCGAACGATCTAATTGCGCTATTCGATTGTGCTAAAACGATCTGATCGAGAATGTGTATCTTTGCCTCAGCGCTCAAAGCGGCTGAGATTCGAGCAGTTGGGCCTAGCCACGGGTATCTCGCGAAAGAGCCTAAAAGTGGTTGGCCGAGTGACCTCAAAATCAGAAATTCCTATGCCAGAGCCATGAAGAAAACCGACTGCGAGGCCTTTAGATCTGCAAAGGCTACTAAGCGTAAGTTGGCGGAATCCGAACGGGACAAGCTGTGGGATGCGGCGTAGACTAAAAATGTTAGAAGCGAACTTGCTGTCATCGGCATAAGGCTTGAGGAATTCGATGTTAATGCTTAGTGACCTGGATATCTTGATCGCCAAGGAAGCGTTCGTCATCGACGTTCCATTGACCGTGTCTGACAAGGAGCGGGTGATTTGTGCGCTAACCGGCACGAATCCGACCAGGGCTGATATTCGACCGGAAATCCAAAAGGTCGCTGCAACTAGAGAACCGTCGGCCAAGAAACAAGCTGTCGCCTAACACCAAGTTACGCATCTAGCTTCTCCACTGGATAGAGATTTCGCAAGCAGTTCGCAGTTTCGCCATCTGACTTTTACTCACGTTCCATTTCATGTCGAGCCTTGCCGTGGGGTCGAGTCGTTACGGCGGTGGTGCCGAGGAGGTAGGCCAGGAGGAACTGAGCCAGTCGGTTCCCTTCCGCACTGAATAGAACGACGTGTCCGCTCAGCCAAAAACATGCCCATGCTAGGACGCCGAGAATGGTGAGGTACATCGCCCACATCTTCGCCGGCGAGAAGTTCGTTGCGTTATAGAAAGGAATCCGCACGGGATCTTTCACGGCGATGACACCGGTCAAGAGTCCGATCGCGAAGCACACACCGAGAAAAGGAAGGTGCGCCTGCTGGGTTCGTCCCACCGTGTAAATCAACACAACGGAAAGAGCGTTTGCCATTGCGAACTGGTGCCTCGTGTGGATCATGAATGTGCTGTGCTCTTGACTTATATTATTCGACTCTACCGGCGAACGGCCCATCCTTGAGATTATCGTTTTGCATATGAGCCAGTGAGTTGGCTTAATATACGCATATATTGTAGACTTCGAACCGAAGTCTGCCGAGCTGCGCGTCCGAGTTGCAAGCTCTGAACGCGAACCTATCGGAAAACCACTTAGACAAATGAACTCTATCTCAACGCTTACAATTCTTATGTTGACGTCAACAGTTGTACCTTTCGCGGTCGCCCAGAACGACAAGATGACACCTATTGCCATCCCCAATCAGCCGAACGCCATTGTTCTTCCCACCGGGAAGCTTCCGGAGGCAACGGCCGAAGAAGCCTGGCATTCGCAGTACGGCAGCATGTTCGCTCGCAATGTCAGCATCGCGACGCTTACGCCCTTCTTACCACCCAAGTCCAAGGCTACGGGGGCGGCCGTTATCGTAGCTCCGGGCGGCGGATTTCGCACGCTATCCATGGAAAACGAAGGATGGAACGTTGCGAAAGCCCTTGTGAAAAAGGGGGTTGCCGCCTTCGTCTTAAAGTATCGGCTCAATCCGACGCCGCCAGACATGGCCGGATTCGAAGCATCGATGCGACAGATGTTCTCAGGCGCGGGCAGGCGTCCTGCGCCGGGTTCTGAGGACCCTAGAGTGGCCCTGGCCCCTCAAATCGCCGATGCAACTGCTGCCTTCGAGTTGATCCGCTCCCGGGCAAAGGAGTGGAACGTCGATCCGGCCAAAGTGGGCATGGTGGGTTTTTCTGCCGGAGCCATGCTTACACTGTCGACGGCTCTGTATGCCGGCGATGTAAACCCGGCGTTCATCGGCTCGATCTATGGTCCGCTCAATGCGGTCAAGATGCCCAAGGATGCGCCGCCCCTCTTCATTGCGCTCGCAGCAGACGACCCCATTTTTGGGAATGCGGGATACGGGCTCATCGATAGCTGGAAAGCAGCTAAGCGGCCAGTCGAATATCACCTTTATGAGCAAGGCGGACACGGCTTCGGGATGTATCCAAAGGAAACGACCAGCACCGGCTGGTTTGAAGCCTTTGCATCATGGCTACGCATGCACGGCTACATCAAGGCTTAGAGAGGCTCTTGCATCACTTGGCGAATCCCTCTAGCTTGAGCATCTGGAGGGCATACCGCTTCCCTAGCTCGCGCATACCCGCGGTTGAGAAGTGGAAGGGGTCTGGTGTTCCCTTGCAGCCAGCGGACGAGATGATGTAGGTGTTCGGCAGAACCTTTGGCAGGTTTGGGAGAATATCGGTGTTGAAGGCAAAGCAAACACCGTGCTCCTCTTGGGTTTTCAACTCGCCGGCGAGCAAGGGTACGTCTTTGGGATTGAGATTCAGGTCGCCGATAAGGCGGTCATAGATCGCCTTAACCTTGTTGGGCCAGTCTTTATCCGTAGAATTGGATTCGCCTTGATGTAAGAGAATGCCCTTGATGACTCCGTCCTTTTGGGCAATCCTGGCCATATCGACCAAGCGTTGGTATGGGTTGTCGTCGTACTGCTTGACCATATCCTTCATCCACTGCGGAGCCTCTGACGCAATGTAGTTGGCGTATGTATCCTTGCCCCAGAGCTCGATTTTTGCCCCGGCGACCGACACGTTGATGACGCCCACCCGGTAGTCCTTGGGCAAGTTCTCGACCATAGTCCGGCCGAAAAAGTCGACAGGCCCCATTCGGTTCTCTTGGCGATTGAGCGGCGGGTTCGCGACATACCAATTGCCCTTGGTTCGATTTAAGGCGGGCATATCGGCGGCGCACAGCATTTGGAACCGCGGGTCTACCGGTCCTTTGTCTTGATCTTCCGGCCGGGCGGCAGCTTCCATGTTCGACTGGCCAAAGCACAGATAAATCTGAAACTTGGGGTCGGGTTTACCGCTTTGGCCAAACGCTGCCGAACATGACAGCGATACGATGGCTGCCACGCAGCCTTTGATGGTGTTTCGATTGGTTGGTTTCATGGCTTGTTGAAGGTCCATCGCGATTTATCGCTGGTTGGGTCGAATTTGGCCAGGGTAGGCGTACTCATGCCGGCAGCGGTCAAGACCCAAGGTTCTTTGGAGCTAGAGGCTGATTTCGGCATGACTCGATAGGTTCCGTCTGTGAGTTGATCGATGCGCCAGAGCTGCTCCGGGGCGCCTGTAAAGGCAGGGACGGCAATGACCTCGTTGCCCGCCGTGGCGGCCAATGTACGCTCGGTGCCATCGATACAGATCTTGAAAAAGGGAGAGCCCGGATATCCGCCAACTCCATCCACCGGCGTAATCTTCCACTTTTGATGGGGCCGGACCATGTAATTACCGAGACGAATCTCGAGGTCTCCCGCCGGCCAATCGGCCGACACCTGCGACAGTTCCTGGCCCGGAACCGGTTGCACGGGACCGGCGGGCGGACGGCCAAATCCGCCACCGGTGCGCGCCATGCGTACGAAATCCACACCTAATTCCAGGGCATAGCCGCTTCGTTCAGATTGGATTTCGTAGACGCCCTCCTGGAAATTATCTCCCGCGACAGGCCAACCGTCTCGCCACATCAGCGGGCGGATAGCCAACACGCTACGGCCGCTGCGATCCATATCGGCCTCGTAGTGACAGGAGAACTTCTGCACACCGTCACCGAGATCGAGCAACCCGAAATGCCCCGGTCCGATGTGGCGCCCGTTCGCGGCCACGAAAAGCTTGCCGCCACCTTTGAGCATGTCCACACCCATGTTGTCGAGGAACGGGCCGGTCACCTTTCTGGAACGCCCTACCCGAATGTTGTACGTGGAGTTCGAGCCGTCGCAGCATGATCCATGGGTACCGAGCAGGTAGTACCAGCCATCGCGGTACATCATGTCGGTCGCTTCCATATCGATTCCGATATTCACCGCCTTGTTTCCCGGAATTCGCTTTGCGGTTTTGGGATCGAGTTCGGCGAGGCGGATGTAGCCGAAGTAAGTGCCGTACGTGAGCCACAGGCGCCCCTTTGCATAGAGGAATGACGGATCGATCGCGTCGGCATCTTCAACGCCATCGGTCGTGGCAACGATGGTGTCGTCGTGAAAGCCAAATTCGGGAGATTTCGGATCGAGGGTCTTCGTCCACATCGTATTGATGGCCCCGGCATGGCCACCGGACATACCCCCGCCTTTCGAGGCGTAGGCCACGAAGTAACGGTCGCCGATCTTGATCACATCGGGAGCCAGTCCGCCGCCGGGCCGTACGGCGCCCCCGTGCCAAACCCAACCGTCGTCGGAAATGAGGCCGCCTCCGCCGGTGCCGAACGCGTAAAACTTGCCATCGCACTGAATGACTGTAGAAGGATCGTGAATGTACGGTTCGCCGGTTTGCCTTCTAGCCCCAAGCGCCATACAAATTGCAAGCACGGCGGCGACGATCCAAAGTGAAATGATGATCCTCACAGAAACTCCTCTAATGAAACTTGCGAAATCGCGTGTCCGCTACTCCAGGCGGGTGGCGATATCGGTGATTGGGCGACCGTCCTCGTCGATAAAGCGAACGCAAAAGTCGCTCAATCCGGGACCGTTGATGAGTCCTCCCCGTAGGACGTTGCGGCCCTTGTGGAGCGTAAGTCGCTTTGAAACCACGTCGTCGACGATCATGTGCCGATCGTTGAACAGATCGACGGTTTCGTCGCCGTTCAGCCACCAGACCGAAGCTGAGTTGGACCCGACGGACAGTCGAACCTTGTTCATATCGCGCGGACTATCGACGACAGTCACGGCCCAGCAAACGATGCCGTACGTCGCCTTGCTGAGGCCGTAAGCCAAGCGGAACAACTTGACGTTGAAGTTCGCGGAATCGAGCGCGTGCCAGGTCAACTCCTGATCGGCAACTTTGACCTTATCGCCATCGTGGGGAATCACCTTGAACTGGTCGGGAAAGTACTCCGTGTAAAGCGTTTTTCGGACATACACGCTCGTGAGATTGGTGTTTGTCCGGCTGGGCTTATTAATGGGCTCGAGAAGCAGCCACCGTCTCAAAAACCCATCTGCGTCGACTCTCTTTGGAGTGACGGGGGCCGGCGTAAAGAACGGTGAAATGCTCCGCGGAGCGACTTTGGCGGGCGGACTTGGTGTTTGCTGCGGACCAATAGCGGACAACCACCCTGCGGCGGCGACAAAAAGCAGTGCGGATAGAGTCATGGAACCTCTTCGTTCTTTTCGGAGTTTCTGCGTAAGAATCACTTACACATGTTGACGTCAACAATTTGTGCGTACGATGCTCATTCTAGCGCCAACATCCGACGAAAGTGGTGCTTTAATTTATGGATATATGAGTCAGCCGAATCGTTTCTCTTGGGGCCTGCTTGTTGGCTTGTCCGCACTGTCGATCCAGGCGTCCGGTCAAAACCCCATCATCCGGGACCAGTTCTCGGCGGATCCGACCGCGCGCGTGTTCGGGAACAAGATCTATCTGTTCCCCTCTCATGACATTCTCGCGACGCAGGGCAAAGGGCGCGTGGGATGGTTCTGCATGGAGGACTACCATGTCTTCTCGTCCACCAATCTCATGGATTGGGACGATCACGGACTCGTCGTAAGCCAGACGACGGTTCCCTGGACTGATCCGGCGGGATACAGCATGTGGGCTCCAGACTGCATCGAACGGAAAGGCAAGTACTACTTCTACTTCCCCGCCGCTCCCAAGGGTGGCCGTGGGTTCAGCATTGGAGTTGCGATCGCGAATAAGCCGGAGGGCCCCTACATCCCCGAACCGCAGCCGATCAAGAATGTTCGTGGAATCGATCCGAACGTGTTTATCGACCGGGATGGCCAAGGCTATCTGTATTGGGCAGGCGGAAACTTCTACGGCGCCAAGCTGAAGGACAACATGGTCGAACTGGCCTCGGACCCAGTGCTTCTCAAGGATTTCCCATCCAAGGGCCTGAAAGAAGGTCCGTTTCTATTCGAGCGAAACGGAACGTACTACATGACCTATCCCCACGTGGATAAGGTGACCGAAAGGTTGGAATACGCAATGGCAAAAAGCCCTCTGGGCCCGTTTACGTATGCAGGCGTGTTAATGGACGAGATTCCTGGATGCTGGACGAACCATCAGTCAGTCGTTCAATACAAGAATCAATGGTATTTGTTCTATCACCACAACGACTATTCGCCGGACTTCGACAAGGCGAGATCGGTGAGAGTCGACACGATCAACTTCAATCCGGATGGGACCATCCAAAAGGTTGTACCGACGTTACGCGGAGTTGGAACCATGCCGGCAGACCGACAGATTAAGATCGATCGCTACTCTAAGATTAGCCAGAAGGGCGTTTCGATCGCGTTTTTGGATGGCACCAACACGTTCAAAGGATGGAAAACGACGTTTACGGGTGCGGGCAGTTGGCTGGAATACGATCGAGTGGATTTTGGCCTTCGCCGCTTCGGAAAACTATCGGTAAAAGCCCGATCGGCACAAGGGAGCGCCTTGCAGTTTCATGCAGACAGCGCGGATGGGCCCATGATTGCTGAAGTTTCGATTCCAGGCGGCGATTCCGGAAGCGAGTTGACCGTGCCCGTTCAAGCCAAGCAAAGGGGCGTACACAACCTCTTTGTAGTGGCGAAAGGCGACGGTCCGGTCGACGTTGAATGGGTCCGCTTTCAATCTCACTGAAAGAGCAAGGGTGCGAATTGATAGAGGCTGCGCCGCCAAGTTAGAAACTCGTGCGCGGTGTTCGGCGAGACGTATACGGTGTTCTTGATGCCGATCTTTTCAAGCGCAACGTGGTTCGCATTAATGGCAGCCGGGTTTTCCCGACTTCCGCAGCTACAGAAGACGACCTTAACTTTGTCCTTAAACCCCTGAGCATTCTTAACGTCGTCCGGTGTGACCACACCACCGCTGAAAAGGCCGATATCCGAGAACAAATCGAGCCTTTTCAGTGCGATCATGTGAGTTTCCATCCCGCCCATCGAGAGCCCTGCCATAGCCCGATGTTTCTGATCCGCTTGTGTTCGGAAGTTCGCGTCTACATAAGGAATCAGGTCGTCGGTCAGCGTGCTCTCGAAGCCGGTTCTAGCGATCATATCGTTGAAATTCGGTCGCTGACCGGCCGCCGGACGGGTGCCTGCTCCTGGCCGGAACGCTTCATTGGTCTGGCCATACGCCATAACCACAATGAACGGCTTTGCCTTTCCCTCCGCGATCAAATTATCCATGATCAGGTTGGCACGGCCCTGATTCCACCAGGCGTGCTCATCTTCACCCCAGCCGTGCTGGAGGTATAGCACTGGATACCGCTTTCGCCCGCTCTTCTGATAGTCGGGTGGTGTATAAACGTAGGCCGTCTTGAACACTGCCGCCCCGTTGGTCTTGGATGGGAACAGAATCTGCTGCACCTGCCCATGCGGCACTGCCTTAAGTGCATAGAAGTCCTCATCGTGAGCAGGGATCTCGATGCCGCTTTCCCATCGAGTGGAACCATAAAAGTTCAGCGTCCCGGGGTCGTTGAACACGCCGCCATCGATTGAGAGGTGGTAGTAGTGAAACCCCTCATCCATCGGACCGGCTGTCGTCCCTGTCCAAGCGCCGTCTGCGCCCTTGGTCAGAGGCGTGCCGCCACGTCCGCCCAGGGTCACCGTAACGCTTTGAGCCTGCGGCGCCTGGATGCGGAATCGAACATATCCTTGAGAGTTGACCTGCGGATATTCCTGCCCAGGCTGGTTGAGTCGGGACGCTTTGAAGTCGTCAGATGGCGCTGTTTGACTCTGAGCCAAAGCGCAGCAAGCTGAAACGGCCAAGAACGATACGACGAGGTTGTGGATGGTTTTCATATGCCTAAACTCGTTGCCCCCAATCTTCGGAGCCAATCTTTGAACCACATCTTACGGCAAATCAGAAAAAATGTTATCGTCAACATAAGAACTGACCGGGGGCGACCGAACTACGATGAAGATCCTTGCCTGTGCGTTTATCCTAATTCCCACCAATCTAGTGGCGACGGCGCTCCTCCATCCGGCGGCGCAACAGCCAACCAACAAGGAGGCGCTTTGCGATTGCGAATCGAACACAACGACATCGCCTTCCGCCGATTTGTTCTCCAAGGCTGCCTTGCGAGTGCCGGATGTCAGCGAACCGGAGATCTGGCGAGACCCAAAGCGATCGCTGAATGACCGCGAGCAAGACCTCATCGGCCGCATGTCGCTTGCCGAAAAAGTGAGTCAACTCAAAAATGACGCTCCGAGGATCGAGCGGATCGGTTTGCCGGCCTTCAACTATTGGAATGAGGCTCTCCATGGCGTCGCCAACAACGGCGCCGCTACCGTCTTTCCAGAACCGATCGGAGGCGCCGCGTCGTGGAACCCAGCTCTGTTCCACCAAGAGGGAACTGTCATCGGAGTCGAAGGGCGCGCCAAGTTTAACGACTATGCCAACGCGCACAACGGCGACTCCAAGTGGTGGTACGGCCTCACCTACTGGACGCCGAACATCAACATTTTTCGCGATCCAAGGTGGGGTCGCGGCCAAGAGACATACGGCGAGGATCCGTTCCTTACCGGCGAAATCGGAGTCGAGTTTGTCAAAGGAATCCAGGGAGACAATCCGCAAACGATGTTGGCGATGGCGTGCGCCAAGCATTACGCCGTCCATAGCGGACCCGAATCGCAACGACACCGGTTCGACGCAGTTCCTTCCGAGTCGGATTTCTACGACACATACCTTCCCCAATTCGAGCGAGTCGTTCGCGGTGGCCATGTCGCAGGAGTGATGGGCTCCTACAACTCGGTTTACGGCGTACCGAGCTGCGCCAGTCCGTTGATGCTCAAGGATCTGCTTCGGACACAATGGGGGTTCGACGGATACGTGGTTTCCGATTGCGGCGCGATCGGAGATATCTGGCAGCAGCATCATTTCACCAAGACCCCCGAAGAAGCGGCGGCGGCCGCAATCAAAGCCGGCTGCGACTTGTGCTGCGGGGGCGACTACGACGCCTTGGTCCGAGCCGTCCAGAAAGGACTCGTTACGGAGGCGGACATCGACAAGGCCCTACGGCACACCCTCTGGACCCGGTTCCGCCTCGGCCTCTTCGACCCGCCTCAGAACATTGCCTATTCCAAGTACTCGCTGAAAGATAACGACACCCCCGAGCACGATGCGGTTGCCCTCGCATTGGCGCGCCAGTCGATTGTGTTGTTGAAGAACGACGGAATCCTCCCGTTGGACCGATCCAAGCTCAAAAGGATCGCGGTGATTGGTCCGAATGCAAACTCGAGATCGATGCTGGAAGGCAACTATCACGGCTCTGCCTCGCACTCCGTGTCGATCTTGAACTCGATCAAGCAGATTGCCGGACCGAACGTGCAGGTCGACTTCGCGATGGGCAGCCCGGTCACGAGCGTGAAGGCGATCGACCCTTATAGCCGTCAAGACAATCAGACTTCCAATTCGATTCCCGACCTCTCGGCCGAGGCGCTTAATCTTGCCCAAAAATCAGATCTGGTGATTTATGTCGGCGGCATTACGCCCGCCCAAGAGGGCGAGAGTTTCGATCGAAAGCAGATCGAGTTGCCGGACGAGCAGGAAAACCTGATCAAGGCTTTACATGCGACGGGCAAGCCCGTCGTCATGGTTAACTGCAGCGGCTCGGCGATGGCACTTGTCTGGGAAGATGAGCACTTGCCGGCGATCTTACAGGCGTGGTATCCCGGTCAGGATGGCGGTCGGGCTGTGGCCGAAGTGCTATTTGGGGATGTCAACCCATCCGGCCATTTGCCGATCACGTTCTACCGCTCGACGGCGGATCTGCCGGCGTTTACCGACTACTCGATGTCGAATCGGACCTACCGGTTCTTCAAGGGGAATCCGCTGTACGCGTTCGGGCACGGTTTGAGCTACAGCCGTTTCGAGTACTCGGGCGGAAACGTGCGATCGAAGCGCGTCAGTCCGGGAGGAATTGCTCGGTTGACGTTTTCCATCAAGAACTCCAGTCGTTTCGATGGCGACGATGTCGCCCAGGTGTACTACCGAAGGGTGGCAACCGATGCGGCCGGTCCGAAGATGGCCTTGTGCGGATTTCGACGGGTGCCCGTGAAGCAAGGTGGCACTGCAAGGGTGTCGATTGACATCCCGATGCAGCGTCTGCGCCGGTGGGATTCGACCACGAAGCAGTACGTGGTCGATCTGGGCCGTTACGATCTGCTTGTCGGCAACTCGTCGGACGCGATCAAATTGACGCAGCCGTTGACGGTGGCTCGCTAAGAATCTCGAGGCGCCTCACAGGAACTTCGGATCACCAACTCGGATTGAAGCATCACTTGCCGGCGTGCGCACGATGGGTCGGCTATTTCGGCAAGAAGAAGCTCGACTCCAGACTTTCCGATGTCGTATGCAGGCTGCGACACGACGGTGAGAAAAGGCTGTTCGAGTAGCGGGGCCGGCAGATCGTCAAAGCCG
>Ga0206814_10076_pt1 | contig 26544 bp, 19 predicted proteins | sample Alteio_BWOrgCont_90_FD_152850 | JGI IMG/M metagenome (GOLD analysis project Ga0206814, IMG submission 152850) | Enriched cells from forest soil in Barre Woods Harvard Forest LTER site, Petersham, Massachusetts, United States -... | ecosystem: Environmental > Terrestrial > Soil > Temperate forest >...
CAGAGCGGACGCTCTTCGCCGCTTTCGCTCAAAATAACCGTGACCTGCTTGTCGAGCGCGATACCGTGGCGCATTCCCGGCCCGCGATTTTTGTAAGCAGCGATAGCTTTGTCCAAAAGCGATTCCACCGACGCGGCAAAATCCTCCGGCGTCTTGCTGATGCAAATGACGTATTTATCGTAGGCTTTGAGCGCCGAGGCAATTTCTCGTTTGAATGTTTGGACAGTCACAAAATCAGGTTAAAAAATTTTCGACGAATGGGAAATGAAATTTTTCCTCCAAAAATCACTGGTCGCGTGCATCGTCGCCGGGCTGCGCGTCACCGCTGACAATGTCGGCCACGATATAATTGTCGCGCTGCTCGCCGCTAATTTTAAGCTCGCCCACTTTCAAGCCGCCACGATAGGCAAACAACGTCTGGCCACCCTTCGGCATTTGGCCGGCGGGAAAACGCAAGACGACAAATTGGCCGACGGAATTGAAAGTCACTACTTTTCCGGCGAGCGAATTGTCCGGCGTGACAATCGCCGACGGCGGCGCGATGTTCGCAGGTGCTGGCGATTGCGCCGTGGGCGTTGGTTCCGGAGCGGTTGGCTGCGATGGCGCGGCTGCCATGCCGGATGACGGGCCGGATGACGGGCCGGGCACGGAAGAAAAATTGGAACTATTAGAAGCGCAGCCGGCAATCAATACACCGGCCAGCAATGTCAACGGCACGAACAATTTCATGTAGATTAGTTAATCGCGTCGCGCCACGAAGTCAAACATGTTCGCTCCAAAACCGTCCGGCGGTTTGAAAATTCTGCCTTAAATAAAAAACGCGAAGGATTTTCCTTCGCGTTTCGTGATTCCAAAAAATTTTAGGTCAAAACAATCTTGTCGCCTTCTTTCAAAGTGACAATCGCCTTTTTCCAATTTGGCGCGCGACCGGCTTGCGTCGTGCGTTGACGGCGCAATTTGCCGCGGACGTTCAGAGTGTTCACTTTCGTGACTTTCACTTTGAACAATTCCTGCACGGCCTGGCGGATTTGCGTCTTGTTCGCGCGCGGGTCGGCGACGATGGTATATTGATTATACTTTTCGCCCTGGCGCGTGCCTTTTTCTGTGAGGCGGACAGTTCTTACAACTTCAAAAGCGTTCATGGTTCGTGATTCTTAAATTATTCCGTGGCAAGCCGGGCTTCGACTTTTTCAAACGCGCCCTTCGTGAACAACAACTTGTCCGGACGAAGCACGTCGTAGGTGTTCAACGAATCGCTCGTTGTCAACGTGACTTTTTCAATGTTGCGCGCCGCGAGCGTCAAATTTTTATCAATGCCGGATGAAACGACCAGCATCGAACCTTTCAATTCCAGCGCGGAAATGACACCGACAAAATCTTTCGTCTTCAGAGATTTCAATTTCAAATCGTCAACAATCACAACGTCGCCGGCCTTGAGCCGTTCGCTCAACGCTTTGCGCAATGAGAGTTGTTTCGTTTTCTTGGAAACTTTTTTGCTGAAATCGCGCGGACGCGGGCCAAAGACCACGCCACCACCAGGCCACAACGGCGATTGATTCGAACCGGCACGCGCACGGCCAGTGCCTTTTTGCCGCCACGGTTTTTTATTTGAACCGGCGACTTCGCCAACATTTTTCGTGCAAGCGGTTCCGCTGCGTTGCGCGGCCCGATATGCGACGACCGTGTCATGCACAGCTTGCGTGCCACGACCGTTTTCAATCATTGCGAACTTCACTTCGAGTTCGCCCTGATTTTTTCCTTCGAGATTTTTGATGGCAATTTTCATGGCCTAATTATTTCTTGGCAGCAGGTGCGGCTGCAGGTTTGGCTTCAGCTTTTTTGTCCGCAGCGCCTTTGCGCTTCATCGGCGCATGGCTCACCGGCGGCTTCCAGCCCTTTGGACGTTTCTTCGATTCACGGATGATGACGTAATCGCCTTCCGCACCGGGAATCGAGCCTTTGATGAGCAAAATATTTTCCGTCTCGCGCACTTGAATGACTTCCAGATTTTGCGTCGTGCGCTGAACTTGTCCCATGTGACCGGGCATTTTCATGCCGCGCATGACTGTGCCGGGGAAAAGACGCTGACCGATTGCGCCACCGCGACGATGCCAGCCTTTCGCGCCGTGCGTGGAATCGCCACCGGCAAAACGATGACGTTTCACAACGCCTTCAAAACCGCGGCCTTTCACGACGCCAATCGCATCAATGAAATCGCCCGGAGCAAACAGATTCACACCGACGATATCGCCGGGTTTCACTTCCTTCGAGAAATTGCGAAACTCCTTGATGCGTTTCACCGCCGCGCCATTTTGCTTCTTGATGTGGCCGAGCAACGGTTTTGTCACGCGTTGTTCTTTTTGATCGTCGAAGCCGAGTTGGACGGAATTGTAGCCGTCCTTGCCAGCTTGCGTTTTCACTTGCAGCACGCGATTCGGTCCGGCGAGCACGACTGTGACAGCCTGAACATTGCCGTGCGAATCGTAAACGCGCGTATGTCCTAGTTTTTTTCCTAAAAGTCCGAGTGGCATAAAATTAAATCGTTAAAAAGTTAAATGGTTATGCCGCGTCAAATTTTAATCGTGATGTCCACGCCGGCGGGCAAATTGAGTTTTTTCAATTCGTCAACGGTCTTGGCGGTCGGGTCGAGAATATCAATGAGCCGCTTGTGCGTGCGTTGCTCGAAAGTTTCCTGCGATTTTTTATCCGAGTGCGGCGAGCGTTGGACGGTGAAGCGTTCCACGCGGGTCGGGAGCGGGATTGGGCCGGCGACGCGAGCGCCGGTGCGTTTGACGGTGTCCGCGATTTCGCGCGCAGACTGGTCTATGACGCGATGGTCATAAGCCTTAAGTCGAATTCTTATGCGTTGTGCAGCCATACAAAGATCAATTGTCTGTTAATGGTTAAACTAAATTTCCGCTTCCAACCTTTTGAAAGCGGGCGCGAAGTTTAGCATTGAAAGGGTTTGGTGCAAGAAGATTTTTTATGATTTTTAGGAAGGCTTGCGGATTATGCGGCAAAAGCTAAAATCTAGAAAAATTTCGCGCCCATTCAATGAACTGTTTCCGATATCCGCTGCTTTTCATCATCGCCGGATTTGTTTTCTGCGGCAACGCTTTTGCCCAAAGCAATGTGCTCGTGCTTACCGACGGCTGGCGCATCCAATCGTCCGCTCAAATCGCACGCGCAAAGGACAAAGTCGCCACGACGATGCCGCATGACCGCACGTTGCTGGACATGATGCGCCGGACAAACGCCGCTGCAATTTCATCGCGGCGTTTTCGCGCGACAGCCGATTGGATTCCCACAACTGTGCCGACAACCGTGCTCGCCGCGCTGGTGCAACACGGCAATTACGGCAGCGACATTTTCTTCGGCACGAATTTGGCGAAAATCTCCCCTGCTCCATTTACGAACTCGTGGTGGTTCCGAAACGAAATTTCCATTTCCAAAGATCAAGCCACAGAAAATGCCGATTTAATTTTCGACGGCATCAATTATCGCGCGAACATCTGGCTCAACGGCGAGCAGATTGCCGACGCGGAAAATACTTTTGGCGCGTTTCGTATTTTTCAATTCGATGTTTCAGGAAGATTGAAGCGCGGCAAAAATGTTTTAGCCGTGGAGATTTTTCCACCGCAGCCCGGCGATTTCACGATGGGCTTCGTGGATTGGAATCCTCAGCCGCCCGACCGCGAAATGGGATTGTTCCGTCCCGTTGAATTGCATTTCTACAAATCCGTCGCCATCGACAATGTCTTTGTCGAAAGCAAAATTGACCACGCCAACTGGCAAAGCGCGGCGCTGACGATTCACGCCGATTTGAAGAACAATTCCGACCACACAATCGAAACAAAAGTTTCCGGACAAATCGGCAATGTTTCGTGCAGCGAGAACTTCAAATTGCAAGCCGGTGAGCAACGTTCCGTGGAATTGACGCCCGACGATTGTCCGCAATTGAACTTCACCAACGCGCAATTGTGGTGGCCGTGGGAACTCGGCGAGCCTCATCTTTACGATTTGAAATTGTCGGCATCGGTTGACGATGAGATTTCCGATTCCACGCAAACACGCTTCGGCATCCGCGAAGTTTCCGATTACATCAACGCCGACGGTTATCGCGGCTACATCGTGAACGGTAAGAGAATTTTGCTGCGCGGCGGCGGCTGGGCGGACGAATTGCTCCTGCGCGAAGATGCGAAGAATCTCCGCGCGCAAATCGCTTACACGAAGGTGATGAATCTCAACACCATCCGGCTCGAAGGTATTTGGGGCAGCAGCCAGCGACTTTACGATTTGGCCGACGAAAATGGCCTGCTCATCATGCCGGGCTTCAGTTGCCAATGGGAATGGAAAGATTATCTCGAAAAGAATTTCGACGAGACGTTCAGCGGCTTTGTATCCGAAGCGGAAATGAATCTGGCGACGAATTATCTGCACGACCAGGTTCTGTGGTTGCGAAATCATCCGAGCATTTTCGTCTGGGTGCTCGGCAGCGACAAATTGCCGCAACCGGAATTGGAAACGCGCTTCGACAATCTGTTGAAGCAAATTGACCCGACGCGCCCCACGCTGAAATCCTGCGCAGGCGTCGAAAGCAAAATCAGCGGCGCGAGCGCGGTGAAAATGAACGGCCCTTACGATTACGTGACGCCGAATTATTGGTATGAGGACAAAACCAACGGCGGCGCGTTTGGCTTCAACACGGAAACCGGCCCCGGCCCGCAACCGCCGACGCTCGAAACCTTGCAGCGCATGATTCCCGCGAATCATCTCTGGCCGATTGATGATGTCTGGAATTTCCACGCCGGTCGCCATGAGTTCGCGCAGATGAACCGTTATCTCACCGCGTTCACCAATCGTTACGGCGCGGTTTCGAGCGTGGATGAATTTGCCTTCAAAGCGCAGGCCGCGAATTACGAAGCCATTCGCCCGATGTTCGAAGCCTTCGCCGTGAATCTGCCGCACACCACCGGCATCATCCAATGGATGCTCAATCCCTCGTGGCCGAAACTTTACTGGCAGCTTTACGATTATTATCTCGTCCCCGGCGGCGCATTCTTCGGCGCCAAACGCGGAGCCGCGCCTGTCGCCGTCATTTATAATTATGGCGACAAGGGAATTTATCTCGTCAATCAAACCGGAAAGAATTTCGGCGACGAACGCACGACCATTTCCGTTTACGATTTAAACTCGAAGAAAGTCCTCGAACAAACCGTGACCAACGCGAGCGAAGCTTACGGTTCGCAGAAAATTTTTGACCTTTCAAATCTTGCGTCCGACACACCGGTTTATTTTCTCGACCTTCATTCCCAAGATGACTTTGGACCAGAAGCGACGGCGAACAACTTCTACTGGCTTTCAACCAAGCCCGACGTTTTGGACGAAGGCAAAACCGAATGGTTCGTGACGCCCAACCAATCCTTCGCCGACTTCACCGCATTGAATCAATTGCCGCAGGCATCGGTGCAAGCGCAGGTGAAGTTTGAAACGTTCAATCACTTTAGTGCAGACGCGCCGACGGCAAATGCCGAAGTGACGCTGACCAACACCAGCGACGTTCTCGCCTTCTTCATCGAAATGCGGATTGTGGGTAAACGCTCTCAACAATCTCTCACGCCGGTATTTTGGGATGACAATTACATTTCCCTGCCGCCGCACACCGCCAAGACATTTCACGCACAATTTCCCGACGGCGCAGCGCCGGAATTGAAACTGCGCGGCTGGAATGTGAAGTTTGAAAACATCAGCGTAGAACGCGTCGCCAATTTGTAATTCTACGTCGCAATGATTGCCAGTGGCGCTGCCGCTTACGGATGCACCACATTGGAATACGGCGAGCGCGTATTGCCCACGCGATAGGCCGCGATGAAATAATTATTGTTGGTAAAATTATTCCACTCGATGACCCAATTCGCGTTGTCGCTAAAATCCGAGTCATAGCCCAGCGGACCGTTCCATTCCGCCGGATTGGTGTCGGGATTGCCGATGCCGGTGTTCGATTTCCAGCCCAGCCATTCATCCGGCTGATTGATCTGCGATGTTTTGGACAACGTCAACCGGTCGGCATCATTATCACTATCGTTATCCAGCACCGGCGCGGCGAGGCCGGACGGCGTGGGTGTCGGCGTTGGCGATGGTGGCGGTGTGGGCGTGCCCGACCCGGGCAAATGCGACTGCAACAAACTTTGCTGCATATAGACATCCACCATTTCCGGCTGACGCGGATATTTCAGCGAAATGGTCAAAAGATTTTTGAACAACTCCAATTGCAAATTCGCGCGCGTATTATCTTTGGCAATCTTGGACGTAGCCTTGGCCGACGACGACACTTTGCTGGGCGTATAAACCGCCGCCCATCCCGTCTTCAACGCCGTGGCATTCGTCACCACCTCCACACCCACTTCCGTTTGCTTGGCCGTCAGCGTGGTCACCAACGTCTCCAGATTCTTCGTCATCAAATCATCGCCCGCATGATTGAATTCAGCGCGGCCATTTGGGAAAAATTGATTCAACTGCGCCGCCTTCTCGCCGTATTTGGCCTGCAACGCCACGTAAATTTTGCTGATGGCCCCCGGAATCGTCTGGCGAAACTCCGTCTTGAGCTGGTTCATCGTCTCGCGCAAACCCAGGCTGCCCTGGTCATTTTCAAACGCCACATTCACCGCATTCAATGCCGACGTCGTGGCCGTGATGCGTTCGGCCAAAAAACCATCCGCATTATTATCCGTCATCCGCTGCAAATGATGCGCGCCGAACTTGGTAAGATTATTGATGCCGATATTCGGGTCATCGAAGGGATTGATGGGCCAATTGTGCAAGTCTCTCATAGGTCGCCTTTATGTTTTATTTTTTCCTACGGCAACCATTCTCTCATAACCGCCCCGCCGCCCGCTATACGTGGATTGCTCAATTTTTCAGCCTCAAAATGGCAAAACAAACCGCCTTTTTCCGACTAAAAGACTCGGCAACAATTATTTCGGATATTTTCAAAACCAACCATAAATTGCCCTGCCAAAAATTATTTTTTTACGCCCCCAACGCCGATGCCAAAATCGGTTCGGTCAAAAACGACGTAACTATGCCCATCTTTGTGGCAAGGATGCGTATTTCTGCGTCGCGGAACGTATCCTTATGGCAAGGACGCATATTTCCACGTCGCGGAACGCATCTTTATGGCAAGGACGCGTATTTCTGCGTCGCGGAACGCATCTTTGTGGCAAGGATGCGTATTTCTGCATCGCGGAACGCATCCGTATGGCAAGGATGACCATTTTAACGGTTTTTGGCTGTTTTTGGTGGCTCACCGCAAGGTGTGGCCGTCTGCCAAGACTCCTCGCGAGCCGTAAATGCGTGAAAATCACGCAAAAGGTAGGGCGCGGTCTCCGCACCGCGCCGCCGATGGACGCCCGCAAAGACGGCGCGATAGGGACATCGCGCCCTACCCATTGCGGTATTTGTCGGTTCCATATTTGTCGTCAAAAAAGTGAAAACTTTATACTCGACAACCATTTAAGCCGGCAATAGGGTCAAAACATGAAACCGAGATATACCGCAATCCTGCGGCCTAATACCTGTTAGGCATCGGCACGCGCCATGAAAACTTCGACCATCATTTGTCTTATTTTGGCGACGATATTTGCCACGGTTGCATGCGTTGGTTTGCTTATTGGCAATTCATTAATTGCCGGTTTATGGTGGGTGGCATTTTTATTATCAAGAGAGCGTTCTGAATTTACAAAGCCGATTCCTCGCAAAGAATTATGGTTGGGGATTCTGATATTTGTTATTTTTATCAGCTTGATTGTGACATTGGATGTTTTGCATTTGCAATCCCCGGTTCCCAATAGGACGGTTCGCATTTTGATAGCAGTTCCGATATGGTTTGCATGGATGTGGATGATTTATCGCAGATGGCAAAAAGAGAAAGGAAAAGCCGATGCCTAACACCGCGCTGGAGCCAACGGCGGCAACGCCTGCCGTTGGCAGTCACACACAAATTCACGCTTGCCGTTTTTCGCGCCGTGGCTCAGCTTTGGATCGTTAGGCCACTTACACATTATGAATACAAGACACTTCATATTCGCGGTGACTGCGCTAGTCGCCTGTATTATTTGTTATTCGGTTGGCTATCACAGAGGCGCGGAGCGGTCGCCATTCCAAGCGACACGTCACGCAAATGTGTTGATTGACCTCCAAGGCGAAAGCGGGTTGGCTGCGTTGAGTGCGATTCACGCCAATGTTCTTCATCCGAATCCGAATACGGTGGTGATGGGTGGCTTGGTGAAGCCTTGAGTTATGATTGACCAGTGGCCTAACAAGTCGCCGGAGCCAACCGCCGTTTCATCGCGCCGCAGCGTGGGCGCGGAGGCGGATGGCGCTGTTCCGTCTTCGCAAGGCTTCGACGCGACAAGCGCGGTTCACGTCGCCGGTCGGCGGTGGCTCAGCTTTTTACGTTAGGCGTCATTGAGCTTTTATGAGCAAGCGAGACCAGCACTTTGCGAAAGTCCAAGAATACAAAGACAGATTTTCCAAGCAGTCGTCGGAAGCTCTTGCCTTGCGATTGAGCAGTCATCATCTTATCAAAGAGGCAGCGATTGCAGCGCGAGAGGTTTTGGAAGAGCGAGGAGTTTCAGATGTTGCATCGTTTGTAGTTAAGATTTCAGATGATTGACCTGACGCCTAACAAGTCGCCGGAGCCAACCGCCGTTTCATCGCGCCGCAGCGTGGGCGCGGAGGCGGATGGCGCTGTTCCGTCTTCGCAAGGCTTCGACGCGACAAGCAGTTCCGCTATCGCGGTTCACGCCACGAGTCGGCGGTGGCTCCGTCTTCACTCCCGTCTCCACTTTGTTTCGACGCGGCAAGTCGCTACGACGCGACAAGTCAGCTTTTTTCGTTAGGCCGATTACACGAGAGGCATGAACAATCCACCCAATATTTTCAAGAGTGTGACCAGAGGCATGGACAGGTTGGAGAGGTATGTCGTAGAAGTGATGGCAGGACAGCGGCGCGGGCTTATTGCGTCATTTGTCCGAGTGCTGCTGTGGTGTTCATCCAAACTTTTCGCAGCAGGAGTTAGAGTTCGTCAGGCTTGGCGAAGATAAGCACGAATCGGCCTAACACCGCGCTGGAGCCAACGGCGGCTGCTCCTTCATTTGGAGGTTTACAGCAAATTCACGCTTGCGGTTTTTCGCGCCGTGGCTCAGCTTTGGATCGTTAGGCGGCATGAGCGTTATGAAAAGACACCGATTTCATTTTATATTCGCAGCCTGTTTTGGAGTTGGCGTCACGCTACTTTATTTGCTCCCGATTGGTCTTCAGATTCTTGAGAAGACGGCAGATTATATTAACATCGTGCCGGTAGCTTTGACTGCGCTTTCCCAAGGTTATGGAGTTCACCAACCGTTTACTAAGTGGGTTTTGTTTGCGCTGATGTTTTTCCAGTGGTTTGCTGTCGGGTTTGTTTTGTCACTTTTATTTCGCAGATGGAGATGTCACGATGAAACCGTTTAGTTTCACATTTGTAGTGCGACAAGCAGTTCCGGCTTTTAATCAAGGCAAAGCGCGGCGGCGGCGAGGACGGCGATGTGCGGGTTTTTGCTGGGCGCGATGACGACTTTTTTCAGGCCGGCTTGAAAGCGGAAGGTTTTCAAATTGTTGCGGATGGCTTTTTCAAAATGCCGGAACGCGTTGCTGACGCCGCCGCCGAGGACAATCACTTGGGGATCGTAAGCGTAAAGCACCGTTTGTATCGCATTTCCCAAATGATGGCCAAAGGCTGCGAACATTTTCTTTGCCTTCGCATCGCCGGCATCGGCGCGTTGTTCGGCGGTGAAGGCGTCAATGCCGAATTCGCGAAGGAAGAAACGGCCGCTGCAATAATATTCAAATTCATTTTCCAGATACGGCATATGGCCAAGCTCGCCTGCCGCGCCGTTCGTGCCGGAAAATAATTTGCCGCCAGCGATGACGCCGGCGCCCATGCCGGTGCCGATGATGAGGCCGACGAGATTTCCGTAGCCGCGCCCGATGCCGTAATGCAATTCTCCGAGCGCAAAACATTTGGCGTCGTTGTTCACGAATACGGGGACGCCGAATCTTTTTTCCAGAATCTTTTTGAGCGGCACTTTGCGCCATGAAGGAATGTTGGCGACGGAATGAACGACGCCTTTTGCGTCCACCATGCTTGGAACGCCGATGCCGATGCCGCGAACGCCGGGCCGCATGACGGCGGCAATGGCGCGGCAAATCTCTTCGAGGACGGCGGTTTGGGCGAGCGAGGAATGCGCGTGGGTTTCGAGCTGGAGAATCTTCCCGTTTTGAACGAGGCCGGCGCGGACGTTGGTGCCGCCAAGGTCAACACCGATGAATTTTAGATTTTTATTTTGTTTCACGCGCAATTCCCAAAGTGATTGTCAAAGAATTTTGCCATCAGTTTTGGAAATGCACAAAGAATTTTCGCGGGCGCGTTGACTTTTGAAAAGGCATCGCATACAAACTGCCAATGCCAACTCCCAATCCCCAGCCGGGATTAAAGCGCGTCCTCGGACTTTGGGCGCTCGTCATTTACGGCATCGTGCTTATCCAACCGACGGCGCCGATGTCATTGTTCGGAGCCGCCGCCGTTGAGGGCAAGGGACATGTCGTCACGGCGATTCTTATCGGCATGGTTGCGATGATGTTCACGGCATATAGTTATGGCCTGATGGCCAATGCTTATCCCAGCGCCGGTTCGGCTTACTCGTATGTCAGCCGCGAAATCCATCCATCGCTCGGTTACTTCGTCGGCTGGAGCATCATTTTCGATTACGTGATGAATCCGATCATTTGCGTCATCTGGATCAGCGGGGCGGTGGCGGGATTCATTCCAGGTTTGAGCCCATCGGCAATGCTATTATACACGGTCGTGTTTATCTTCCTGTTCTCGATTCTTTTTACCGGAATGAATTTGCGTGGAATTGAAGCCAGTGCGCGGACGAATGCCATCATCGCCATCGGTCTCGGCGCGGTGGTCGTCGTGTTCCTCGGCGCCGCCGTGCATTATCTGATGCTGCATCCGTTGAAAAGCGCGGCGGATTGGACTCTGCCATTTTACGATCCGCAGACGTTTTCGACATCAACCGTTTTCCACGGCGCGTCTCTCGCAGTGCTGACTTATATCGGCTTTGACGGTATTTCGACATTGTCCGAAGAAGCGCACAATCCGCGTCGCAACATTTTGCTGGCGACGGTGCTGACGTGTTTCATCATCGGCGTTTTGGCTTCGCTTGAAGTTTATTTTGCGCAAGTCATCTGGCCGGGAACGGATTTCCCAAATCAGGACACGGCGTTCTGCGATATCGCGGGCAAGGCGGGCGGACATTGGCTGTTTCTGGCCATTAGCATCGCGCTGATAGTCGCCAATTTCGGCTCCGGCGCAGGCGCGCATCTCGGCGCGGGGCGATTGCTTTACAGCATGGGACGCGACAACGCCATTCCGCAAAAATTCTTTGGCGCCGTCAACCCGCGCACACGCATCCCGAGCAATAATATCCTTCTTATCGGCGTCATCATGCTGGTCGGCGCGTTGGTGCTGAAAGTGATTCAGGAAAAAGCGCAAGTGGACGCCTTCGGTTTCGGCTGCCAATTGCTGAACTTCGGCGCGCTACTCGCATTCATGGGCGTGAATGCCTCTGCATTTATCCATTACGTTTTGCGGAACCGCGACCAATCAGGCTGGAAAATGGCCGGAAGCGCTGCGGCATCATTAATTGGATTTGGCGTCTGCGCGTTTCTGTGGATTAGCCTCGGCAAATGGGCGATCATCGTCGGCCTCTGCTGGCTGGCGACCGGCGTGATTTACGGCGCGTGGCGAACAAATTTTTTCAGGAAGCAAATGCAATTCGCAAATGTTGGCGACGCCGACCCTGCCGCTCAAAAAATCGCAACAGAAAATGTTGAACCGCCGAAGAATTGATTCTTCCGGCGACAGTCATTGAGCGATGGGCATTTATCAAAGTCCGAGGAGCACCTTCAAATGGCGGTCGTAAAGATTGGTGGTGACATTGCGCGCGACGGATTCTTCGCAGGTTTCGAGCATTTTCAGATAGTGGTCGCCTTTCTTGGCGGCAATCTTGAACCCGACGTGCAACAATTGCCGGAGATGCGGATTGAAATCTTTGCATTTCTGGTCGTGGCGCAGCGCGGAGACAAATTGCAGCGAACTCCAACCGTTCACCTGCTCCTTCGTCGGTAATTTCTTTGCGTCAATGTCAATCACCGTGGCGTAAGGCGCGCACAATTCATCTTTGTGGTCGAGCGCGTCGGCGTAGATTTCTTTAGCGAGCTTCAAACCTTCGCCGCCGGCTTCGGCGAGGCCGATCAATTCTTCCAGCCACGAGGTGCCGGCGGTTTTAATGTGCAGGCCGGCGTCGAATCGCAGGCACGCTTTGCGGATGACGCCGTAGATGGAAAACTTGTCGCTGCCGGAATGGACGCTCAATTTCAGCGTGTCGGGCAAATTATATTCGCGGATGGCGTAGGCGATCACTGCAAGGTCGTCGTTGAATTCTTTTTCAAATTGTTTTACGTCGCCGACGTAGTCCACGCCTTTGTTGAAACGTCCGGTGAATTTTGGTGCGATGGTTTGCAGTGGAATCTTTTCATCGGCCATCATCGCGAGGATCATCAGCAATTCCGGCGGCGTCTGCGGTGAATCGGTTTCGTCCATCGAAACTTCGGTGACAAATTTGCCTTCGCCTTTTTTCGCGGCGATATGACGATAAATGTTTCCGGCTTCTTGAACGGCGAAAAGATATTTTGCTGCGACGCGTTCAGCATCAGCGCGCGACACTTTGAAAGCGTCGCTGGCGTTTGGAATGACAACTTTGCCGACGATTTCGGGATGATGCTTGAGAAATTTTGCAATGGCTTCGGGTGAAGCCGGTTTGCCGATGGAGTCCGCGACGTCAATCGTGAAGAAGTCGGATGAATCGAGAAATTTATCCACGGTTTCGAGGCGGATGTGGTCGGCGTCAATGTGCCACGGTTTTTTCCAGCCGAGTTCTTTAACAGCTTTTTTCGCCGCGGCCAAAACGCTGGCGGGCTCGGAGCCGATGATCGTGTGCTCGCGATTGGATTTGTTCCAGACGGGTGTGACGTGTGCACCTTTTTTTTCTGCGAGAACGCAGGCTTGTAATTGCGCTTTGGCCTGATGCGCGAAGCGGTCACCCATGCCCAAAGAAAATTTTCCCAATTCGAGATGCTTGCTCATGTGTGTGAACAGATTAGCCGCCGCGTGATTTCCCGCAAGGTGGGAATCGGCAAACCAGATTGAAAATTGTGCCAAGCCGAAATTGTCCAACCTCACCAATTCTTGTTGCGATAAACAACCAGCCTCGGCGCGGTGTCCGTCGTGTATTCGGCCAGCAAATCGTCCAGCCGCATGAGCATCCAGGGCTGCGCAAAATTATTTCCGTTCTTCGTGAACACAATGTCGCCGGCCAAATAAACTGCCGAATGGATCGCTTCATTTTTGTCGTCCATCAGCAAAATAATGTCGCCGTAAGTCGTCGGCTTGGCGATTTGATAGTAATTGGTTTCAAGGAAACTGGAAATATATGCCGGGTCGGAAAAACGATTATCCGGCGGGTCATTGAAAAAATTCATCGTGCTCCAGTGGCAATCAATGATTGGATCGCCCGCGTGCGACGGTAGCGGATAGGTGTAAAGCCGTTCACGCGCAAATGGCGGCAGAAAGTATAAAATGCCTGCCGCGCCGCCGCCATCACGGCGCTGCAAAGATTCCAGCAACGGACGCGTGTCGATCAAACGCACGCCGGATGGACGGCTCCAATAACTGATTATTTTATCAATGTCCGTGTCCGGCCAAACGCGAATCCCCATCAAGACTGCCGATTGTTGAGAGAGCGCTTTGACAAAATGCAATCGTTCCGTTTCATCGGGAATCTGTTGCAAAAGAATCGCAAGATCGCTGAAACATTCGATGTTGCCGCGGCGATAAATCAATTTTTTTAGCAGCGCCTTGGTTTTCTCGTCCACTTTGCCGCCGCCAAATCTTTCTTCAAACGCATTCGTGCGAAACACAAACGGAAAGCGCATGAATTCATCCGAATTAAATTGCGCCAGCACGTTGTATAATTTCGAACGCGCCAACGAATCGAGCGAAAACACCAATTCAGTATCCGGCTCAATTATCGTATTGCCGCCCGAAACCGTCATCATCGCCGGCGAAAATGCGCGGGCGATTTCATTCGCCGGCACGCCGCTGGATTGCATCACGGCGCGCACACCGTCCGGCGTCATGTTTTCAAACGTCCACGTCTCAAGGCGATTGGTCGCGGTTTCGTAGGCGACATATTCCTCCGGCTGCTCCAATTCGATTTCGCGCAACACCAATTGTCCCGACGACGGCGGATTCGTCTGCTCCGATTCCGAACTATCCAGATTGCCTTGGCCGGGCACAGAAAGAATGTCCTTGCGAGGAGACGTCGGAGATTTGAGCAGACCGTAAGTGAGCAACACCGACGCGGCGATGATGGAAATGCTAAAGACAATCAATCCCGTTAGGTGCAATTGAATAATCGTCCCGCCCCCCCTGCTTTGGTTTGAATCTTTTTTGCCAGCCATGTAACCAGACGGTTATTTAGCAACAGCAAATCCAAAATTCAAGAAATGAATTTGGCACATGAGCTTAAATTGTCATATCATCGCATCCAGATGCGTTGATTTTTTAATTTGCATCATGGAAGTCTTTCCGTTAATTTTATGGCGGTTAATTTGCATTAAATCAAACCGATGCCGGACAGAATTGAACATCTCCAGCGCCTGTTGCGCGAACGCATCGTCATCATTGACGGCGCGATGGGCACGATGATCCAGCAGCACAAGCTGGACGAGGCGGCGTTTCGCGGCGCGCGGTTTGCAAACTGGCAGGGCAAGGATTTGAAAGGCCTCAACGATTTGCTCAACGTCACGCAGCCGCAAATCATCGAGGACATCCACCGGCAATATCTCGAAGCGGGCGCGGACATCATCGAGACGAACACGTTCAACGCGCAATCCATCTCGCTCGCGGATTACGGACTGGAAGCGCTGGCTTACGAACTTTCAAAGGCCGGCGCGGAATGTGCGCGGCGCGCGGCGGATGCGGTTGAAAAATCGCAGCCGGGAAGAATTTGTTTTGTCGCGGGCGCAATCGGACCGACGACGAAAACTTCTTCCATTTCAACTGACGTAAATAATCCCGGAGCGCGCGGAACGGATTACGACGAACTGGTCACGGCTTACAGCGAACAGATTAACGGACTGCTCGACGGCGGTGCGGATGTGCTGCTCGTCGAAACGATTTTTGACACGCTCAACGCGCGTGCGGCGTTTTTTGCGATTCAGAAAATTTATGACGAGCGAGGAATTAAGCCGCTGCAAAGTAGCGCAGGCGTCCCGCCTGCGAATCAAAAAAATCCCGATCAAGACGAGCATGGCGGCAGGCGGGACGCCTGCGCTACTTCAAAAATTGTCCCGATTCTTGCAAGCGTCACATTCATTCAAGCCGGCAGCAATCGCGGCGTGACCGGCCAGACGGTCGAGGCGTTTTGGAATTCCATTTCCAACGTGCCGCTGTTGAGCGTCGGCATGAACTGCGCGCTTGGGCCGAAGGAATTGCGTCCGCTCATCGAGGAACTTTCCGGCATCGCGCCGGTTTACGTCAGCGCGTATCCGAACGCCGGTTTGCCGAATCCGCTGCTGCCAACCGGTTTTCCTGAAACGCCGGAATCACTCGCGCCGCAACTGCGCGAATGGGCGCAGAATGGCTGGCTGAACATCGTCGGCGGTTGTTGCGGCACGACGCCGCCGCACATCAAGGCGATTGCGGACGCAGTAAAAGATTTGCCGCCGCGCAAAGTTCCGACGGTTGAACCGTATTTGCGTTTGAGCGGACTCGACGCGCTTACCGTCCGGCCGCAGACCAATTTTCTGAACATCGGCGAGCGCACGAACGTCGCCGGTTCACCCAAGTTCGCGCAGCTCATCAAGGCGGGCGATTACGAGGCCGCGCTCGCCATCGCGCGCCAGCAGGTCGAGAACGGCGCGCAGGTCATTGACGTTTGCATGGACGAGGGGATGATTGACGGCGTCGCCGCGATGCACCGTTTTCTCAACCTCATCGCGAGCGAGCCGGACATCTGCAAAGTGCCGGTGATGGTGGACTCCTCGAAATGGGAAGTCATCGAGACCGGGCTGAAATGTCTTCAGGGCAAAGGCATCGTGAATTCCATTTCGCTCAAGGAAGGCGAGGAAAAATTTCTGCATCACGGGAAACTCGTCCATCGCTACGGCGCGGCGGTCGTCGTGATGGCCTTTGACGAACTCGGCCAGGCGGATTCGTTCGAGCGGAAAATTTCCGTCTGCAAACGCGCTTACGATCTGCTCGTCGAGAAAGTCGGCTTCCCCCCGCAGGACATTATTTTTGATCCGAACGTGCTGACCGTCGGCACGGGTTTGGAGGAACACGCGAATTACGCCGTGGATTTCATCCGCGCGACAAAATGGATCAAGGAAAATCTGCCGCACGCGAAAGTCAGCGGCGGCATCAGCAACATTTCGTTTTCGTTTCGCGGCAACAACGCCGTGCGCGAGGCGATGCACAGCGCATTTCTTTATCACGCGATCCGCGCCGGACTCGACATGGGCATCGTCAACGCCGGAATGCTCGAAGTCTACGAGGAAATTCCGAAAGAACTTTTGGGACTGGTTGAGGACGTTTTGCTGAATCGCCGCGACGACGCGACGGAACGGCTGATCAAATTCGCCGAGTCGGTGAAACAAAAAGGCAAAGTCGCCATCGTCGAAGACGCGTGGCGCAGCGGCACGGTCGAGGAACGGCTTTCGCACGCGCTCGTCAAAGGCATCGTGGATTTCATTGACGCCGACACCGAGGAAGCGCGTCAGAAATACGTCAAGCCGTTGCTCGTCATCGAAGGCCCGTTGATGAGCGGCATGAACGTCGTCGGCGATTTATTTGGCTCGGGAAAAATGTTTTTGCCGCAAGTCGTCAAATCCGCGCGCGTGATGAAAAAAGCCGTCGCGTATCTGCAACCGTTTCTGGAAGCCGAAAAATCCGCTGGTGCCGCGAAGACGCAGGGGAAAATTCTTCTGGCCACGGTCAAAGGCGACGTTCACGACATCGGCAAGAACATCGTCGGCGTCGTGCTGCGCTGCAACAATTACGAGATCATTGACCTCGGCGTCATGGTTCCGTGCGAAAAGATTTTGCAGACGGCGATTGACGAGAAGGTGGACATCATCGGCTTGAGCGGACTCATCACGCCGTCGCTGGACGAAATGGTCCACGTCGCGCGCGAAATGGAACGCAAAGGCCTGACGCTGCCGCTGCTCATCGGCGGCGCGACGACGAGTAAGGCGCACACAGCAGTGAAAATCGCACCGAATTTCAACCAACCGGTCGTCCACGTCCTCGACGCGAGCCGCGCCGTGCCGGTGGCGAGCAGTTTGATCAGCGCGGAACATAAACCGAAATTCGCCGCGCAAATCCGCGAGGAATATGACCGCGTCCGCGCAACGCACGGCAGCCAAACAGCGAAACTGTTGTCGCTCGAAGCCGCGCGCAAGAACGCGCCAAAATTGAAATTTGATGAGTTGGCGAAACCGGAATTTACCGGCATAAAAACAATTGAGCCTGCGCTCGCCGAACTCGTGCCGTTCATTGACTGGTCACCATTTTTCCACACTTGGGAGTTGCGCGGTGTTTATCCTAAAATTCTCCAGCACGAAAAGCACGGCGAAGAGGCGCGCAAACTTTTTGCCGACGCGCAGAAGTTGCTGGATGAAATTGTCACCGGGAAATTGATCCGGCCCAAAGCGGTTTATGGTTTCTTCCCCGCCAATCGCGTCGGCGATGACGTGGAACTTTACACGGACGAATCGCGCTCGAAAGTTTTGACGACGTTTCACTTTTTGCGGCAGCAAATCGAAAAAGGCGACGGCACGCCAAATTGGTGCCTTGCAGATTTTATCGCGCCACGGGAGGGACAGCGTGTCGCTGTCCCAAATATCAAGGACGGCGGCACGCCGTCCCTCCCAGACTATCTCGGTGCATTTGCCGTCACGAGCGGGCACAACCTGAAGGAGCTTGTCGAAAAATTCAAAGCCGACCACGATGATTACAACGCCATCATGGCAGAAGCGTTGGCAGACAGACTTGCCGAAGCGTTCGCGGAATTTTTGCACAAGCGAGCCCGCGAAGAATGGGGCTTTGGCAAAGTTGAAAATTTGAAACCCGAGGATTTGATCGAGGAAAAATATCGCGGCATCCGTCCGGCAGCGGGCTATCCAGCGTGCCCCGACCATACGGAAAAGGAAATTCTCTGGAAATTGCTCGGCGTTGAAAAAAATGCAGGCATCAAACTCACTGAAAGTTTTGCGATGTGGCCGGGCAGTTCGGTGAGCGGACTTTATTTCGCGCATCCCGATTCAAAATATTTCGCCGTCGGCAAACTCGGACGCGACCAATTGATTGATTATCATTTACGAAAAGGAATGCCCTTGCAGGAAGTCGAGCGCTGGCTCGGGCCGTGGTTGAATTACGATCCGGCGAAAGCGGAAAATATTTCGTGCGCTTGCGGTTTGTCGCATTAAATCGCAATTGCATGAAGCAGGCTTGTTTTTCCTGCGCCGCAGATTAAATTAGCCACATGAAGAACGACGTTGTGTCCGTGCAAATTCGCGGCATTCTTCCTGCCAACAGCGGTTGCGCGCTGTTCGTCGGCAACGATGAGAAAGTTTTTGTCATCAACGTCGAACCGCAAATGGGTCAGGTCATCGGAATGTTTTTGCGGCAAACGCCGAAGGAACGTCCCCTCACCCACGATTTGATCAACCGGATTTTTCAAGGCTTTGGCATCAGCGTCGAACGCGTCGTCATCACCGATCTGAAAAATTCCACTTACTTTGCGAGATTGATTTTACAGCAGCAAAATGAATTACACACGGCGCGGAAAATTGTCGAAGTGGACGCGCGTCCGAGTGATTGCCTCGCCATCGCAGCCGCACAAAAAAAGCCGATTTTTGTTTCCGCTTCACTTTTCGACCAGGTTGAGGACATGAGCGAAGTGCTCAATAAAATCAACGAAACCGGAAGCGATGCCAGCGAAGAATAAAATGCCCACTGCAAAAGTTCCAGCGCTCGCTTTGATTTGCGGCGACGATGAATTCGCCGTCAAGAAGCGCGCAAAAGATATTTACCAAAATTGGTCCGAAGAACTCGGCGGCATGGATCATGAAATCATCGAGGCGTCCGTTTCCAACAGCGGCGATGCGCTGAATAAAATTTCTAAATTGCGCGAGGCGATTCAAACGCTTCCGTTTTTTGGTTCAGGGAAAGTTGTCTGGCTGCGCGATTGTAATTTTTTTGGCGATGAGCGCGCAGCTTCGGCGCAAGCTGTCACGGAAACATTGAACGAACTTGCCGAAGAATTGAAAAATTTCAAATTTGAAAATGTCCGGCTCTTGATTAGCGCGGGCAAGGTGGATAAACGGAAAACTTTTTTCAAAACGCTGGACAAAATTGGAACGGTGGAAAATTTCGACGCACTCTCGGCGGACGACAAGGATTGGGCGGAGCGAACGGAAATGGCCGCGCGCACGGCGATTCGCGAACGCAAAAAGGAAATTTCAGAGGAAGCGCTGGGCGAATTGGTCAATCGCGTCGGCCCGAACGCGCGGCAATTGGAAACGGAGATTGAAAAATTGTCGCTATTCATCGCCGACCGAAACAAAATTGAATTCGCCGACGTCACAACGATTTGTTCTCAAAATAAAACGGCCAAAGCATTCGCGCTCGGTGATGCTTTGGGTGATCGCGATTTGCCGCGTTTGTTGAAACGGTTGGATGAAGAATTGTGGGAAACGAAATTTGATAAGGACAAATCGGAAATCGGTTTGCTTTACGGTTTGATTTCAAAAATCCGCGCGATGTTGTTACTGAAAGAAATGATGCGCGAAGGCTGGATCAAACAAACGATGGATTATAACAGTTTCAAAACGCAACTGACGCGCGTGCCGGCGGAGAAATTGCCGGCGGACAGGAGATTTAATCCGCTGGCTTTGAATCCTTATGTGCTTTACAAAGCACTGCCGCAGGTTAAAAAATATAGTCAAAGCGAGTTGGTTCGCGCCATGGACTTGTTGCTGCGCTGCAACCGGCGGTTGGTCGGCAGCGGATTGGATGCAGCGTTGCTCTTGCAGCAGGCATTGGCACAAATTGCCGCGCCACAGGCGGTCGCGGCTTAACCTGGAATTTTTTAATGTCAACTGCGTCGGCAAAATTATCGGTATTGGTCGGCAAGGATTTCGCGTGTGTGAAAATTGGCGGTCGCGCCAATTTCACATTCAGTCCTGATTTCAAAGCATTGTTGACCGGATTGAACCAAAAGGGTTATAACCGGTTTGTCATTGATTTGTCCGAATGTGTTTTGATGGACAGCACGTTTCTTGGTGTGCTGGCGGGTTTCGGCATGATGACTAATCCGGGCGGCACGTCGGGCTGCCAAGTGGAATTGCATAATCCGAGCCAGCGCGTGGCCGACTTGCTGGAAAATCTCGGAGTGCTGCATTTATTCAAAGTCACCGTCGGGCCGCTGGAATTGCCCGACAATTTGGAAGCGCAGACGCCACAATCCACCAATCCGACGCACGAGCAAATCACGCGCACCAGTCTTGAAGCGCATCAAACGCTCATGGCCGCGCATCCGGATAATGTCGCCCGATTCAAGGATGTGGCACAATTTCTCGCCGAAGATTTGAAGAACATTGAAAAATCGTCGTAACGGATTTCTTGACAAAATTCGACGGCGGGTTTTTGTTGGGGTATGAAAAGATTCCTTACAATCGCCGCAAGCACCACGTTGCTCGCTTTTTCCGTCCGTGCCGCGGACGAAACAACGAATTCAATCCCGCTCAAGGATTTGATGGCTGCCAGTAATATCGTCACCAATGGCGTCGGCACGGTGTTGATAAAAATTTCACCCGGCTTGTGGGCCGGCAAATTTGAAGTCACCCAAAAAGAATATCAGAAAGTCGCGGGCAGCAATCCCAGCGCATTTTCTGGCAGCGATAATCCGGTGGATTCGGTCACGTGGAGCGATGCCACGGCGTTCTGTGACAAATTGAACATGATTGAAAAAAACAGTTTGCCGGATGGTTTCAAGTATTCGTTGCCCACGGAAGCACAATGGGAAATGCTCGCAGACGGCGCGTCGCTCAAAGATGCCGTGATGAAATTGAATACCGGCACCATTTCTTCGACCGCTCCAGTCGGCAGTCTCGGCGCGAACAGCCTTGGCCTTTACGACACGCGCGGCAATGTGATGGAATGGTGTCTGGATTCACATGATCCGTCGTATCATGTTTTGCGCGGTGGCGCGTGGGACACCGCGGTTGAACCGAGTTCGCGAATCGAATTTCACAACTACGTGCAAGACCCGACGGAAAAGAAGAATGATTACGGATTTCGTGTCGTGCTGCAATACGCGCAATAATCAAGCAGGCGCAGGCGCGGCAGAACCAAGTCCTGGCAGTTTCGGCGGCACCGGCTTCGGCGGGTTTTCCGGCAAAGGCGTTCCCGCTGGCGCTCCCATCATCGGGCCGGTTTGCGTTGGCGGCGGAGTAGGCGGAGTAAATTTTCCGGTGCGAACAATTTCCTCGACCTGCGCGCCATCGAGCGTTTCATATTCGAGCAATGCATTGGCGATGATTTCCAATTTATCGCGATTATCCTCGATGAGTTTTTTCGCCGTCGCGTAACCTTCTTCGATGATGCGCTTCACCTCCGCGTCAATCTCAAGCGCGGTCTGTTCGCTGTAATCCTTGGTGCGCATCATGTCGCGCCCGAGGAAAATATGTTCCTGTGCATCGCCGTAAAGCACATGGCCAAGCTTCTCGCTCATGCCCCAATGCATAACCATCGCCTTGGCGAGCTGCGTCGCCTGCTGGATGTCCATCGCTGCGCCGCTGGAGACGTCATCCACGACGCATTCCTCTGCAATGCGTCCAGCCATCGTCATGATAATCGTGTCAATCGCCTGCTTGCGGCGCATGTTCAACATGTCTTCCTTTGGCAACGACATCGTGACGCCCAGCGCACGTCCGCGCGGAATAATCGTGACCTTGTGCAACGGATGCGTGTGCTTGAGCAAAACATTCACCAGTGCGTGACCGGCTTCGTGCCATGCCGTCGCGCGTTTTTCTTCGTCGCTCATCGCCATGCTGCGACGCTCGCGTCCCCAACGGACTTTATCGCGCGCCTCTTCCAATTCCTTCATGCCGACGGATTTTTTGTTCAGCCGCGCCGCGAGCAATGCCGCTTCGTTCAAAAGATTTGCCAGTTCCGCGCCGGAATAACCCGGCGTGCCGCGAGCGATGATTGACAAATCAGCTTCCGGCGCGAGTTTCACGTTCTTCGCGTGAACTTTCAAAATACCTTCGCGACCACGCACGTCCGGCAAATTCACCGTGACCTGACGGTCGAAACGTCCCGGTCGCGTCAACGCCGGATCCAAAACATCCCCGCGATTCGTGGCCGCAATGATGATGATGCCTTCCTGCGTGTCGAAGCCGTCCATTTCCACAAGCAACGCATTTAACGTTTGCTCGCGTTCGTCGTTTCCACCGCCGAGGCCGTGGCCGCGATGCCGACCAACCGCGTCAATTTCATCAATGAACACGAGACACGGCGTGTTGCGGCGCGCCTGCTCAAACATGTCGCGAACGCGGCTGGCGCCGACGCCGACAAACATCTCCACAAAATCGGAGCCGCTGATACTAAAAAAACTCGCATCCGCTTCGCCAGCGATTGCTTTTGCGAGCAATGTTTTTCCCGTTCCAGGCGATCCAATCATCAAGACTCCCTTCGGAATTCGTCCGCCAAGCTTTTGAAATTTCTTCGGATCTTTCAAAAATTCCACCAGTTCGGAGACTTCTTCAATCGCCTCGTCCACGCCGGCAACGTCTTTGAAAGTGATTTTATTTCTGTCTTTTGCGAGCAAGCGTGCTTTGCTTTTGCCAAAACTCAACGCGCCTTTGCCCGCGGCTTTGATGGGACGTAGCAGGAAAAACCAGAACAGTGCCGCAACTGCGACAAAGAAAAGGAGATTATAGCCGATGACGGAAACCATCGGGTTCGGCTGGACGGTGTGGATGTTTTTCGATTTGTCTGACGAGAGCAGCAATTCATCCCGCATCGTGTCCGTCAATTGCGCATTAGAGACGATAAACGAAATCGTATCCGCGCTTTTTTCGTCCTTTGCGATCACGCCGTTCTTATCCAGCTTGTTGCCAGCCGCATCTGTTTTGTAAAACATTCCCGAAATGTCCACCGTGTTGTAACTCTGCGGATTGATGTTGATATCCGCTTTGGCGATGTCATTCGCGCGAAACTTTTGGAAAAAGTCATATTGCGTCAATTGCGTGACGTTCGGCGTGAGCTTGTGATTGTAGAAATACATCAGCCCCGCGATGCTCGCGATGATGGCAATCCACACCGCCCACGTCAGCGGCGGAAAGTTAAATCCGCCCGGCGGCTTTTTATCGCCGCTGTCGTTTTTCTTTTTGTCGTCTTCGTCAAACATTTCAAGTGCTTTCTGCGTTCTGCCTGTGCAGGCAAACAAATTATCACGCCGTTGCCACTTTCGCAATCGGCGAATTCCATTACAATCTACACCATGCGAATCGGTTCGCTCAAATTGGATTCCAATTTATTTCTCTCGCCGCTGGCCGGTTACACCAACCTGCCCTTCCGCCTCGTCGTGCGCGAAGTCGGCGGCGTCGGACTTTGCACCACCGATTTGGTCAACGCCCGCTCGCTCCTCGAAAAAAATCCGAAAGCGCTGAAATTGATTGAAACGCGTCCCACAGATTCTCCGCTCGCCGTCCAATTGTTCGGTTCCGTGCCAGAAGAAATGCGAGACGCCGCGATTTATCTCGAATCCATCGGTGTTCATTCCATCGACATCAACATGGGCTGTCCCGTCAAAAAAGTCTGCAAAGTCGGCGGCGGCTCGGCCATGATGACCGAACTGGACAAAACTTCTGCGCTCGTCAAACAAATGGTCAACGCCGTGAAAATTCCCGTCACCGCCAAGATGCGCCTCGGTTGGGATGATGAAAATTTAACCGCCCCTGATTTAGCGCGAACTTTGGAAGATGTTGGCGTCGCCGCGATTTTTGTGCACGGACGCACGCGCGAGCAAGGTTTCGGTGGCACGGTAAATCTTTTCGGCATCCGCAAAGTGGTTGAAGCCGTGAAAAATATTCCCGTCATCGGCAATGGCGACATCATCACGCCGCAGGCCGCGAAAAAAATGTTCGACGAAACCGGCTGCGCTGGCGTGAGCATCGGCCGCGGCGCATTTTACAATCCATGGATTTTCCAGCACACACTCCACCATCTTGCGACGAACGAACTTCCACCCGAACCAACTTTCTCCGAGCGCGTGCGCGTGATGCGACGGCATCTGGATTTGATGATTGAAGTCTTTGGCGAAGAACTCGGCTGCCGGATGTTTCGCAAAGTCGCGCCGTGGTATGCCAAACGTTTCGGCCCGTGCCATGAATTCAACAAGAAAGTCGTGCAAGTCTCCACGAAAGCGCAGTTCGACGAGATTCTGGAAAATTACATCCGCTGGCGGCAACAATTCCTCGACGACAAGGGCGAATTGCTTCCGCGTTTTCAACAACCGCCGATGATTGCGTCTTTCATGCGCGACGAACCCGCTTCGACCACGCGCCAACAGATTCCCGTGCCGCGCGGGCCGGTAGAAGTCTGGTGATTCAAGCAAACAACGAAGCGCTTCAAAACAAATGGCCTTTCATTTGTGCATACTTGTTGGGCTCTGATGATACGGCAGATGTTTCTGATAAAATCCCAGCAGTTGTTGATTTTCTTCGAGCAATGTTTGATTGCCCGATTGCGAGGCCAAATCAATCGCCCGATGCGCCGCCAGAATCGCTTCGTCAAACCGTCCGGCCTCCGCGTAAGCCGCGCCTAAAGTTCCCACAACCATCGCTTGATTATACTGCGTCTCTTTGCACGCTTCCTCCGCCAGTTTGACGGCGAGCGCGCCATTGCGATTTGCCGCCTGCGGATCCGTGGCCAGCGACCACGCCAAATTATTGTTTTCTGACGCCATCGGTTTCAACTTCGCATTCACCCACAAGCTTCCGACAACAAAAATGACAAGCGCGACAATCATCAGGACTAAAACAATTCTCCCGCGTCCGGCATTTTCCTGCAACCGTTGCGGCTCAAACGTCGCCGCGTTGCGTGCGTCCATCTTTTGAATGATTCGTTTGCCCAAAGCGATTCCCGGCATTTCTATAAGTTTATACCATAGAACACTAAGCGGAATGACGAGCATCCACCCGATTAGCATCACGGCAAAGGCCAATGGAATAGAATAATCTTGCGCTGGAATCAGACAACCGATGCCATTGGTATAAAGAGAAAGGAACGGCTGATGAAGCAAATATATGCTGTAACTCCACAACCCAATTTTAGCCAGAACCTTGAGGGAAAATGCCGGAACCTTGATGTTCGGTCGCGCGCCGCTCAACAATTTGCTCGCAATTATCGCCGTCATCAGCGCGAACAACAGGAAGCAAAGCGGATAAATCGGTTTGAACAAGTAACAGCCCAGCGCCAAAACAATCCACCAGAACAAAGATGCATTTCTAAACGGCAACGGTTGACCTTTCAACCAGGCATCCGCCACAAACGCCCCGAGCGCCCAGCTAAACCAATAACCGAACGGCGAACGCGCCAGCAAACCGACCGCAAACATGCCATTGCTGTCGGGAAGATTCAACGATTGCGTCACGCCATCCGCGCCGCGAATCAAAACCTCGATGACCGCGAGCAGAATCATCGTGCGCCGCCAAAATTGCTTGTCAAAAAAATCAGACAACTGGCTATCGATGAGGTTCAAACAATTGTTCTGGAATAATTTTCTGAAAGGGAGATGATTTGCCCGCATTTTCCGCGCACTTGAGCAATCAATGAAGAGTTCCGTCAAACATATCGAGCTGCTGGATTACATCCGCGCCGTCGCCATCCTGACGGTGATGCTCGATCACACGCTGACGGATGTTTACGGCTATGAGACGTTGCCGTGGGCAGGCTGGCTCCGCGACCTTTCCGCACCGTTGACGCTGGTTTATTTGCTTCCGGTGAATCTGGGCCAATTGGGTGTGGCGATTTTCTTTTTCGTCAGCGGCTTTTGCATCCATCTAAGCTTTCAACAACAGGGACAGAAGTGGAGAAGTTTCTTTGTCCGAAGATTTTTCCGCATTTATCCGGCGTATTTCGTGGCTTTGATTCTTTTAGTGGTGTTTTTTATGGTGCAACCGCACTTGAGTTTGCGCAACGGACAGGTGGTGACGCAATATGTATTGGAAAGTCCTCATCCGACTTCTGAATTTGTCAGGCAGGTGTTCACTCATCTGTTTCTAATCCACAATGTTCTTTCGCAG
>Ga0206814_10080_pt1 | contig 26345 bp, 19 predicted proteins | sample Alteio_BWOrgCont_90_FD_152850 | JGI IMG/M metagenome (GOLD analysis project Ga0206814, IMG submission 152850) | Enriched cells from forest soil in Barre Woods Harvard Forest LTER site, Petersham, Massachusetts, United States -... | ecosystem: Environmental > Terrestrial > Soil > Temperate forest >...
CCGAAACTGACCAAGCCGAGCGGAAAGGATACAGTCTTTCTGACTCTCTCAGGCACGCGCACTTCGACGCCCTCCGATCAATATGCCGTGGTGCCTACGCCGGAGCAGCGCGGTTCGTGCTCAAGTACGCTCACGGCCGGCCAGCCGGCGGCCTGCAATCTGTTGACATTCTTTCCGATGCCGAATCTGGCGACGAACAGCCAGGGTTATAACTACTACTTTGCTTCAACGGCGCAATCGAACTCGACACAGGCGGGGTTTCGCTACATTCGCTCGATTGGACCCAATGCGTCCTTGCCGTCGGGTGGAGGCCGGGGCGGTGGTGGTGGTGGGCGCAGGAGCAGGACCGAGAATCAAGGGCTGAGGCAGAGCGTAAATGCCAACGTCAACTGGAGCGACTCGGCTTCGGATAATGTGAATCTGTTTCCGGAGCTGGGCGGAAAGACGGCTTCTCACAACTATTCTCTGCAAGCTGGCTACTCGCTTGGATACCATCGCTTGAATAACAATCTTGTTGGCGGATGGAACCGTTCGGTAGGTCAGGTTACGAATTTCTTTACTAATGGGACGGATATTGCTACGGAGATTGGGATACTAGGCCCGGGCGGGGCACCTCTCAACTCAAGTCCCTTGAATTATGGCGTACCGGATGTGGTTCTGAGCGGGACGGCTGGGCTTAGTGAACAGCAGCCAAGTTTTCGGTTGCAGCAGACGATCTCCCTTACCGAGACACTAAGTTACGGGCACGGGAAGCATAACTTCCGTTTTGGGGGAGATTATCGGCGTGTGCATCAGGATATCCTGGGGAGCTCGAATGCTACCGGGACTTTCGATTTTACGGGCACCCCGGATGAGGCTTTTGCCAGCCTGCTGGCCGACCAACCGGCGGGAAGTTCGATTCAGTCTTCGATTACCAAAGACTATCTTCGACAAAACGTATGGGATATGTATGCCCAGGATGACTTTCGCGCCTTCTCATACCTGACATTGAACTACGGCATTCGCTATGAGTATTTCTCTCCTTATATCGAGAAATTCGACCACCTGGCGGAGTTGGCTACCGATCCAGGATTTACACAGGTCGCGGAGATTTATCCGGGGTGCACGGGGCTTGATTGCGGAACGGTGCCTAGGTCGCTGGTTTATCCCTTCAGGGGCGGGGTTGCCCCGAGGCTTGCGCTGGCGCTGCGGCTGCCTAAGTCGGCGGTAGTTCGCGCGGGATATGCGATCAACTTTAACAATGGCCAGTACTCCACCTTTGTTGCATCGATGGTGCACCAGGCACCTTACGCCAATGTTCAGCAGAATTCTATAGCGAATCACGCGGTGGTCTCGCTCGAAAATGGTTTTCCTTTACCGGAATCTAGCCAAGCGCCGAATTACTCACTTGATCCGCATTACTCGCTGCCTTATGTGCAGGCCTGGAATATCGATATCCAAAAGACGTTTGGGATGGGTATTTTGCTGAACGTGGGTTACAACGGATCGAAGGGGACGCACCTGGATATTACGAGCGCACCTACGCCGGCTGGACAAACTTCGACGAACCCGGCGTTTACCACTCCAGTGCTGTTCAAGTACGAGCAGGCGGAGGCTTTCTCCAATTTTCACAATGGGACGATAAGGCTGCGCAAGCGGCTGCAAAAAGGGGTTTCGCTTGGGGCTTACTATCAGTATTCGCATTCGATCGACAATGCGGGGTCTGTTGGCGGGAATTCGACGGTGGTGGCGCAGAACTGGCAGAATCTTCTGGCGGAAGAAGGAAATTCGAGCTTCGATCAACGGCATCGACTTACCGGGGACTATCTCTTTGAATTTCCCTTCGGCAAGGACAAGGCGTTTCTTACGGGTGGGGGATTTGCGTCGAAGGCACTGGAGGGGATTTCAATTTCTGGAGCGTTTACGTTTAATACCGGAATGCCGCTGACGCCAATTTATCAGGCGTCGAATGCTGAAGTATTGACCAATACGGAGGGATCGCAGCGGCCGAATAAGGTTCCTGGAGTTTCGTTCACCTCAGGCGCGCATTCCCTGAAGGAATGGTTTAACCCTGCGGCCTTTACAGCTCCGACGATGGGGGTGCCGGGGTATCCGTATGGGAATGCTTCACGCAACTCGATTACCGGGCCGGGAACGATTTCGAATTCTATGTCGTTGTCGAAGACCGAGCAGCTGGGCGATACGCGAAGCTTCGAAGTTCGGGCAACCGCTAACAATGTCTTCAATACGGTGCAGTATTCCGGCGTGGATACAAATATATCTTCGGCGACGGTTGGCCAGGTAACTTCGGCAACGACGATGCGGTCGTTTGCCTTTCGAGCGCAGTTCCGGTTCTAAATAGTTTGGTCTGGAAGGGAAATAAGTTCGTGATTGAGCGGGTGCAACGCGGGTTTGCTTGGGGGCTGGCGACACTGCTGGCGTTGCCTCTGCCTGCGCAGCAGAGTGCGCCGAAGAACCAGGGTAGCGCAGATCAAGGCGCGTATGTTTTGAGGGCTGAGTCGGACCTGGTGCTGACCAATGTCGTGGCGCGCGATGCGAAGACGGGGCAGGTAATTCTTGGATTGAAGCAGAGCGACTTCACGATCCTGGAGAATGGCAAGCCGCAGCAAATCTCGGACTTCGATTTTGAGAGCGTGGATATGGCCAAGCCCTTGAATGAGGCTACGATCAGCGGCCTGGCCGCTTCTGCGAAGGGCAAGACTGCTACGAGCGGCGTGCGGCCCGAGGATTTGAAGGATCATCGGCTGATTGTATTTTTCTTCGATCTTACTTCGATGCAGCCGGAGGATCTGGATCGCAGTGTGGATGCGGCGAAGGAGTTTTTAAATCATAAGCTGCAGCCGGCGGATCTGATTGCGCTAGTTTCTCTGGATACCGAGTTAAAGGTCGATCAGGATTTTACTTCCGACAGAGAATTATTGATTGGCAAGATCGGAATGTACAACGGGACGGAGGGAAGCGCGTTTGCGCAGGGTGCGACGGCTAACTCAAACCAGGTGGAGGATGCAAGCGGTTACACGCCCGATGAGAGCGAGTATAACGACATCAATACGGACCGCGAGTTATTTGCTCTAAGGGCTATCTCGCAGTCGCTGGAGAAGATCAACCAGAAGAAGTCGCTGCTGTACTTCTCCGGCGGGTTGTCGCGGGACGGGATTGAAAACCAGGCTTCCCTGCGGTCAGCGATCAATGCGGCGGTACGGGCGAATCTCTCGATTTACAGCCTGGATGCACGAGGTTTGCAGACGGTTTCGCTGGGAGACGCTTCCACTGGGAGTTTGCGCGGGACCGGGGCTTATAATGGCGCGGCGATTCAGAATAGCTTCAATGCCAACTTTGCCTCGCAGGAGACGCTGACTACGCTATCGGTGGATACCGGCGGCAAGGCTTTTCTTGATAATAATGATTTTTCTCCGGCTTTTGCGCAGATACAGCGCGATACTTCAGCCTATTACGTGATTGGATTTCATTCTTCGAACCAGGCCCGGGATGGGCGTTTTCGCAAGCTGACCGTGAAGGTGAACCGGCCTGGGGTGAAGTTGGAGTACCGGCCGGGATATTATGCTCCGGCGGATTTCAAGCATTCGGGGAGGGAAGACCGGGAGCGGGATCTGGACGATGAGTTAGCCAGTGAACTACCTGCGACCGACGTCGCGCTATATCTGGATGCTTACTACTTCAGGATGGATGAGAATCGGTTCTATGTGCCGGTTTCGTTGATTGTACCCGGGTCGCAGATACCCTTTGTGAAGGGCGGGGATCGGGATAAGGCGACGCTGGATGTGATTGGCGAGGTGATCGACGATGCGAAGCGTCCGATCGGGCATGTGCGCGAGACAGTGAAGCTGGCGGTCGATCAACAGCAGCAGGCGCGGCAGAAGAATATCCAATACTCGACGAGCTTTAACCTGCCGCCCGGCAAGTATCATCTGAAGTTTGTGGTTCGGGAGAATCAGAACGGGCATATGGGCTCGTTCGAGACGGATATTGTGCTGCCGGATATGAAGAAGGTTCCGCTGAAGATGAGCTCGATATTGCTGGCTTCACAGCGAGTACCGACCAAGGCGACCAATCCGCTGGTGCATGAGGGCGAGCAGTATGTGCCGAACATCAGCCATGTCTTCCGGCAGGGTCAGCATTTATATTTGCTGTATGAGGTTTATAGTCCGGCCAAGGTCAAGTTGGCGGCCGATGCTACATCCAAGACCGCCAAGGGAGCTATTAACCTGATGAGCAGTCTGGAGCTGATTCAGGGTTCGACCAAGGTGTACGAGACACCGGTGGTGCAGGCTACCGCTCTCAATGTGCAGGGACGAGATGCGGTTGCCGTGGAGCTGGATGTGCCGCTGGATAAGTTAAAGCCGGGGACTTATATCGGGCAGCTGAATGTGATTGACGATGCGGGCGGGAGTTTTGCTTTCCCGCGGTTTGCGGTACTGGTGCGAGAGAATGAGCCAACTGCTGGCGCGGCTCCTGCCGCGGGTGGAAATGGTGCGACTGCGCCTCAACCGTGAGTTGCGTTGAGGCGCGGCTCTGGATCACTCACGTCTGCCTGTGATGAGACGGAAGAGGAAGACTACTAGCACCGCTCCGATGATGGCGATGAGGATGGTATAAAACATTCCGCCAACAGGAGAGATACCAAGGGTGCCTGCGACATATCCTCCAACGACGGCGCCGACGATACCGAGCAGGGTGTCAGCAATGAATCCGTAGCCGCTGCCGCGCATGATTTTGCCTGTGGCCCAGCCGGCGATAACTCCGACGATAATCCACCAAAGTAAACCCATGTTCCCCTCCTTACGGGATGAACGGCCGGGACGAGTAAGTCCTGGGTTGATAAGTTGAAGGTTTGCTTCGAAGGGAAAGCTACTTCAGATATTTCCTGCAGTGAGATGTTTGCGGGGTGGTTGGAGATGTCTGTGGGACGGATTCATTTTTCCTGGACAAGGTCTTTCTGGAAGCCGTAGGGACAGTGGCGGCAGCCGGATTGGCAGCACCAGCCTCGGCGCAGATGATAGGCCTCGGTGAAGACGATATATGGGCCTTCGTAGTAGAACTCGCCGGGCTCCGGGATGGGGGCGATGCGGTCTTCGGGAGTTGGGTCGGGCGAAGCCATCCTTTTATTTTCGCCGATGTAGCCGGAACAAACGCAGGTCCTTCGACTGCGTTCCCTTGGGGCACTCCGTTCAGGATGACCGGTCTCTTAAGAGTTTGCCGTTACAGCGTCTACTGCTAATTCGCCGTTTTCGAAGATGGCATTTCTCGATGGTCTACTGCGCGGACCGCGCTGCCAATGCCAGGGACTGGTTGGGGTGGGCAATTACCCATTGCTGGGCGTGCTGGATCTGGGCGGATTGTGGATCGGCGGTCTTCCAGGCGGATAGGAATTGGTTGTAGGCGGCTGAGGTTTTGGCGGTGTCGCCGGATTGCTCGGCGAGTTGGGCGAGGCCGTAGAGCGGGAAGCCGGAGTTGGGGCGGTCCGAGAGGGATTGCTTCCAGGCTTTTTCCGCTTCGGCATCCTGGTGGGCGGAGGTGAGGAACCCGGCTTCCAGTTCTGCTACGGGCTGGATGAAGGCTGGAGGCTCGCGGTAGCCTAGCTCGGTCTCTTCGCGGCGGGCCTGAGTGAAGAGGGCTTCGGCTTCGGGGATCTTTCCGCTTGGGATCAAAATTGCGGCGCGAAGTTCGAGCGAGAGGATGGCCAGGTTCTTGAGCGTGGCCGGCAGGTTGGGATCGATGGGCTGGGTCTCATTCGCGGGCTTGACCGGGTCTTTCGATTTCTGGTCCTTAGCCTTTTCGTTCTTGGCTTTTTCTTCGGCGGCTTGCTGGTCAACCTGCTGGGAGATGCGCCAGAGCTGGGCATCAAGTTCGGTGGAGTGCTTTTGGGCGGCTTCGATGTCTTTACGGTTGATGCTTTGCATCCCTTGCGCGAAAGCGGTGAGCGAGACGGAGAGCGACTGCAGATTGGGCAGCGTTGCGGGGGGATTGGCGGTTGCTAGGAGCGACTCGACGTGGGGCCAGTCGCCGGTGCGAAGGGCGATGGGCAGAAGCGGATTGAGGCGGGTAATGGAGTCGCGCGTGGACCACGGGTAGAGAGTGGAGGCGCGGGCGCCGCGGGCCTCGGCGAGATGGCCAGAGACCTGCGCGGCCTGTGTCATGCGGCCCTGTTCGAGAAGGTTGGCGATGGAATACATGAGGTTGTGGACGTAATTCCAGTCGTCGTCGGCTGCGACGTGCTGGGTCCTCATGTAGGTCTCGTCGACGGATTCCGATCGATCGAATGACACCTGGGCGCGCTGGTAGTCGCCGGTGCGATAGAAAATGTGGCCGGGCATGTGGGTCATGTGGCCGGAGCTGGGGGCTAGATCGGCGAGGATGGTCGCGCTGTGCAGGGCCTGCTCGGGATGGGGGCTGGCTTCAACAGCGTGAATCCAGAGGTGGTTGGCGGCCGAGTCGTCGGGCTTTTCCTTGAGGATGCCCTGAAGGACGGTGATCATTTCGGCAGTGCCGGGGCGAGCTTTGCCGGTGTCGCGGTCGTAGCCGTCCTGAAGGGCCTCGGCGAGGAGCAGGCGGGCGGTGATGTCTTTGGGATATTTGTGGACGATCTGGCGGAGGATGGTTTTGGAGGCATCGTCATTGCTTTCGCGTGAGGCGTACTTGCCGGGGATGGAGCCGGATTCGGCCTGGGCGGCGTCGATGTACATCTTCTCGCGCTTGTCGGCGTGACGGCGGAGAGCGACGGCTTTGATCAGTTCGTCGTGGGCGAAACCCTGGACCTCCTGATTGTGAATGCCGAGGGATTCAGAGAGTGCCCAGTGGCAGATGGCGCAGTTGGGGTCGGTGCGGATGGCCTGCTCGAAGGCGCGGTTGGCTTCGTAGTCCCAGAAATCAAAGACGAGGTTGATGCCCTGGTCGAACCAGGCCTGGGTTTCGGGGTTTTTGGAACTGACGGGGAAGTGCAGGTTGCCTATGCCGGTGAGCTTTTGCGGGGGTGGGAGCGATTCCGGCGCGATGAGGTCGGTCTTGGCGGGCATGGGATGGCAGGCGGGCATCTGCATCTGGGCCGGTGAGGTTGCCGTGCTGCAGATGCCGACGGCTAGCATGGCCAGTGGAGCGACGAAGTTTGCAGAAAGGCGCGACATGGGTCCTCGCGTGGATTGGTTTTGCGGATTATTCTGGAGCACTGGGCTGAGGGACTGGGCCTGGAGCATTGGAGCTGGGCTGATGATCCGCTTGCGAAAGTGTATACCGCCGTGGGTGCGAAGCATTTCGGGAAATCAAATCACAAGGCCCCGTCTTGGGCGATACAATGGTCGCGTAGCGAATTGGTGCCAGTTGGAAGGATTCCACGCGTGCAAAGACCTACCTCCGCTGATCGTCGTAACTTTCTTAAGGCAGGCGGCGCAGCGGCAGCCGGGCTGATGGCCGGCGGCCTGTTGCCGGCGCGTGCCTCTGTTGCCACGCTGCCGGCCTTGCCGGTGAACGGCAAGACCCAGGGTGCTATGCCTACCCGCAATTTGGGCAAGACAGGTTATAAGGTTGGGATTTTCAGCCTGGGTGGCCAGGCGGCACTGGAAAAGGCGAATCGCTTCGATGTCTCCGTGCCGATCATCGAGCGGGCGTTGGACCTGGGCGTGAATTACATCGATACTTCTTCGATCTATGGGGGCCCGGAGCGATGGAGCGAGCAATACGTGGGCCAGGTGATGAAGACGCGGCGGCAGGAAGCATTCTTGGCGACCAAGACCAAGGAGCGCACGCGCGATGGGTCGATGCGCATGATCGACAAATCGCTGAAGCTGCTGAACACCGATCATGTGGACCTTTGGCAGTTGCATGACGTTGGCTTGCCCGAGGATGTAGATGCGATCTTTGCCAAGGGTGGCGCGATGGAAGCGCTCATTGAGATGCATGAGCAGAAGGTGGTGCGCTTTCTCGGTGTGACTGGGCACTATCGGCCTGAGGCGCTGATGGATGCGGTGAACCGGTATCCCTTCGATACGATTCTGATGGCCATGAATGCCGCGGATACCCATATTCACAGCTTTACCGACGAACTGCTGCCACTGGTGGTAGAGAAGCAGATGGGCATTATCGGGATGAAGGTGCCGGCGCGTGGACGGCTGCTTACGGGCTGGACGCCGCCTCCACTCGAGCAGCAGCAACACTCGTGGGAAGGCTCGGCGATTGCGACCAGCACGGGCGTGATGAGGATGCGCGATGCGATGCGCTTTACGCTGACGCATCCGGTGAGCACGGTGATCATAGGCTGCGACAACCTTGCGCAGTTGGAAGAGAATGTGCAGATTGCGCGGGAGTTTACGCCGCTTTCGCAGACGCAGATGGTAGCGCTCAACGAGCTAGCGGCTCCGGTGGCGAAACAGTCGCTGTTCTTCCGTTTTACCGACCGCAGCAAGGGTTAATGTGGGGTTGATGGCGCATGCTGGATGAGATTGCATTGGCGGGTCTCGAAGCAAAACGGTTGGCTCTCGATGCGCGTTTGCGCAATGTGGGACGGCTGATGGTCGCCTATTCCGGCGGGACCGATTCGGCTTACCTTGCATTCGCTGCGCACCAGGCGCTGGGCGCTGAGATGCTGGCTGTGATTGCGGATTCACCGAGTCTTTCGCGGGCGCATCTGCGCGATGCTGTCGCCTTTGCGGAGAGCCAGGGTATACCCCTGCGGGTGATCGACACGCATGAGTTGGAGGATGCGGAGTATGTGCGCAACGACGGCTCGCGCTGCTTTCATTGCAAGGATGAGCTCTTCAAGGTGATGGCGTTGGCCGGCGGGCCGCTGGGATTTTCGGTAGTGGCTTATGGCATGAATGTGGATGACCGCGGGGACTTCCGGCCGGGACAGAAGGCGGCTGCGGAGCATCAAGTGCTTGCTCCTTTAGCGGAGGCAGAGCTCACCAAGGAAGAGATACGGACCCTGGCGCGCGAGGCTGGGCTGCGGGTATGGGACAAGCCTGCATCGGCTTGTCTCTCTTCGCGTATTGCTTACGGATTGCCGGTGACGCGGGAGACGCTTGAGTCCATTGAAAAGAGCGAAGAGGCTTTGTTCGCGATGGGATTCCGGCAGTTTCGCGTGAGGCATCATGGCGAACTGGCGCGGATTGAGATTGCACGCGAGGAGCTTGAGCGGATGCTTTCGCTGTCGATGTTTGCGGAGGCGAGCGCAGCGTTGAAGAGGCTTGGATATAAGTATGTGACGCTCGATTTGGAAGGATATCGATCCGGTTCAATGAATGCGCTGCTGCCGGTTTCGCAGATTGGATTCAACGGCAGCCAGAGTGCTGCTACGAGCGACGGTGCTGAGTGAAGATCGCCTACCTGGATTGTTTTTCTGGCATCAGTGGGGATATGTTGCTTGCGGCGCTGGTGGATGCCGGGGTTCCGTTCTCAGTGTTGGAAGATGCGGTTTCCGCGCTTGAGATTGAGGCACGGCTGGATCTTCGCCGAGTGAACCGCAGCGGCATTGACGCCGCCAAAGTGGATGTTGTGACATTGCAAGGGGAAGTTGCGGAAACAGTTCATGCCGCTACCTCTGCTGGAGTCCAAGCTGGCCATCAAGAGCACCCTCATTCACATTGGGAAGATTCCCACTCGCATCATCATTCGCATACCCATGACGCTGATCACGCGCACGATCATTCTCACGAAGAGCAGCACGTTCACGGCCGTTCGCTTACGGTGATTCAAGGCATCATTCGCAACTCTCATTTACCGCTCGAAGTACAGACCACGGCGCTGAAAGCCTTTGAGCTGTTGGGTCATGCAGAGGCGAAGATTCATAATGTTCCGGTGGAGAGCATCCATTTTCACGAGGTGGGGGCGGTGGATGCGATTGCCGATATCGTAGCTGCGGCTGCCGGTTGCCATTGGCTCCAAGTTGAAGAGTGGATTTGTTCGCCGCTGAATCTTGGCGGAGGTCATGTGCATTGCGCGCATGGTGTCTTCCCGGTTCCTGCGCCTGCAACGCTTGAGCTTCTGCGCGATTTGCCTGTGTATTCTTCGGGAGTTCAAAAGGAGCTGGTCACTCCAACGGGCGCGGCGTTGCTTCGCGCGCTGGAAGCTATTTCGTCGGATTTTCCGGCGATGCGTGTTCGCACAACCGGGTATGGCGCGGGCTCTCGCGATTTGCCCGGAAGGCCGAATGTTTTGCGGCTGGTGGTGGGCGAGTCTACTAAGACGGCAGTGCTCGAAGAGCAGGATCATTCAAATGGCGAAGGGCGCGTTGGGGTGATTGAAACGACCATTGACGATGCGACGCCGGAGCTTCTTGCGTATGTTGCAGACCGGCTACTGGCTGCCGGGGCATCGGATGTGTACCGCACGCCGATTCAGATGAAGAAGGGGCGCACCGGGATGCAGATGACGATCCTGTGCTCGCCGGCGAAGGCAGAGACTCTACAAAAGATGGTCTTTGCCGAGACTACGACGCTGGGCCTTCGTTATAGAGAAGAGCGGAAGATCGTATTGGCGCGTAGTTTTGTTTCGGTGGATACGGAGTGGGGCGCAGTCAAGATCAAGATCGGGATGCTGGACAGCGGTGAGGCGATTAACTATGCGCCGGAGTTTGAGGATTGCCGCTTGATTGCCGAGAGATACTCTGTGCCGATGAAGCAGGTGATGCAGGCCGCGATGACCGCTTATCTGCTGAAGGATGCACGCGCGTGAATCGGGACCAGTTGCAGCAGCTCATGGAGGCGGTGCAGGGGGGCGAGATTTCGGCGGAGGCCGCTTGTGACCGCTTGAAGAATCTTCCCTTTGAAGATCTTGGATATGCCAAGGTCGACCATCACCGTTCGGTGCGCACGGGCATGCCCGAGGTTATCTATTGCAAGGGAAAGACCGCGGATCAGGTGGCGGGGATCTTCGCGAGTCTTGTGGCTTCTGGAGTGAATGTATTGGCAACTCGCGCCCGCCGGGAGCAATTTGAAGTGGTGCTGCGGAAGGAGTCGAGAGCGGTCTTTCACGAGGTTGCATCGTGCATCACGCTCAAGCAGGCTACTTCACCCGCGCGCCTGGGCAGGGTGGGCATTGTGTGTGCGGGTACCAGCGATCTGCCGGTTGCTGAAGAGGCTCGCGTTACTGCAGAGTTGATGGGCAACGACGTGGATATGATGGTTGACGTCGGAGTCGCCGGGCTGCATCGACTGCTCTCGCAGCATCAGCGATTGCAGGAAGCGACGGTGCTGATTGTGTGCGCGGGGATGGAGGGCGCTCTGCCTTCGGTGGTGGGCGGATTGGTTGGCGTGCCGGTGATTGCTGTGCCGACCAGCGTTGGGTACGGAGCTTCATTTGGCGGCGTGGCTGCGTTGCTGGGAATGCTCAACTCGTGCGCGCCTAATGTGAGCGTGGTGAATATCGATAATGGATTTGGGGCGGCCTACGTTGCGACGCTGATGAATCGTGCGACGTAGACGCAGAGTTGCTGGCGTCGATCTTGGTTGATAGTTTGAACGAGGGCTGCGCCGATGGCGATCGAACCGCGTGTGATTGTCCTTGGCCTGGGTGTGGCAGGAAGCAGCATTGCGGCTACGCTCGCCAGTCGAGGGTTCCGGGTTACCGGCATCGAACAGTTCTCTGCCTTGCATGAGCGCGGCTCTTCGCATGGCGACACGCGAATCTTTCGCCGTGTGCCGCATGAGGGCGAGGTCTATGTGGAGATGGCGAGCGCCAGCTTTGATGGTTGGCGCGCATGGAACCGCATGGCCAGCGACAGGCTATTTGTGGAATGCGGCGGCATCGATGCCGGGCCTGAGGAAAGCAAGTTGGTGCAGGCTGCTGAAGAGCTCTGCGCGCGATACGATCAGCCTTTTGAGGCATTGAGTGGAAGAGAGTTCAATCGAAGGCATTCTCACTACAATTTGCCCGTAGATTGGCGAGTGATCTATCAACCTTCGAGTGGTTTTGTCAGGCCTGATGCGACGCGGGCCTTCTTGCATAGAATGGCTCGTGAGCGCGGGGCTACGCTGCTTCATGACACAGCTGTTCTGGGGATCGAAGCCTGCTCGAACAAGGTCCAGGTTCGAATCGCGCAGGAGACGCTGGCTGGCGATATTGTCGTTGTCGCGGCAGGAGGCTGGTTGGCTAAACTGCTTCCTGAACTCCAGCCATCTCTCTTGACGGAGCGGCGCGTGGTTGGCTGGTTTCAACCAAAAATTGGAGCAGAGTTCAGCGACAGAGGCTTGCCGATCTTCTGTCTGGACGCGGACGGTGGCTGGTATGGAATGCCCACGCCGGATGGCAGGATCAAGATCGGCCATGATAAACACCTGAGGCAGCGGATCGATCCGGATTGGTTGCCGATTGCGCCGAACGCTGAAGATGCAGCGAAGTTGTCCAACTGCATACGAAGTTATTTCGTTGGCTTTGATGAGGATCCGTGCGAGATGAAGCCGTGCATTTACACGTTGACAAGGGATCACAACTTTATTATCGACCGGCATCCGCTTCACCCGAATGTGTTGATCTTCAGTTGCTGCTCGGGCCATGGGTTCAAGTATGCTCCTGTATACGGTGAAATTGCTGCCGATCTCATCGCCGGTATGCCGCGTCCGGAGCTTGATTCGTTTGGTCTTGTGCGGGGCGGCGGCATGGTTACACGGTTTAGCGAGTAGTGGTGGTGGTCCCCGGCCTTGTACCATGTTATTAGCCACTTGAGCGTTTCCTATCGAGGTTTAAGCCATGAGTGTAATTACCATTGAGTCCCCTAGTGTCAACGCTGCGCGCGGCAAGGATGCTGCCGCGCCTCTCGCCCTTTTCTACGAGCATCCACAGTGGTTCAACCCGATCTTTGCGGAGCTTGAGCGGCGCGGCGTTGCCTTCGAGAAGATCCATGCTCCGGAGCATTTCTATGTTGCCGGCGAAGCGGCTCCTGGTTTTCGCGTGCTCTTCAATCGCATGAGCCCGTCGGCCGACCGGCGTGAACATGGGTCGGCGATCTTTCACACACTGGCGTGGCTTGGTCAGCTAGAGTTACAAGGCATTCGCGTGCTCAACGGGACTACCGCGTTTCGTTATGAGGTGTCCAAGGCTTTACAGCTATCGCTTCTTTCGTCGCTTGGGATTCCGTATCCGAAGTCTCGCGTGATTCATGATCCGCGCCATGCCGTGGCTGCCGCGGAGGGGCTTCGCTACCCGGTTGTGGTCAAGCCTAATGTTGGCGGCAGCGGTGCGGGCATCGTTCGCTTCGATACGCCACAGGCATTGCAAGCGGCGACCGATGCGGGCACACTGCAACTCGGTTTCGACCATATGGGGCTGGTGCAGGAGTTCATTCCCGCGCGGGGCGGCCATATTACGCGCGTGGAGACGCTTGGCGGCAAGTATCTCTATGCCATCAACGTTCATCTCACCGGCGAAACCTTCGATCTGTGCCCTGCCGATATCTGCCAGACGGCGCGCGGAGAGAGTCTTGCCAACGCGTGCGTGATCGAGGGGGCCAAGGCCGGTTTGAAGGTGGAGGGTTATACTCCTCCCGCCGAAGTGATCGAGGTCATTGAGCGCATCGTGGGGGCGGCCAAGATCGATGTGGGCGGGATTGAATACCTCATCGACGACCGGGACGGGCAGATCTACTACTATGATGTGAATGCGCTCTCGAATTTTGTTGCCGATGCGCAACGTGTCATCGGTTTCAATCCTTTTGTGAATCTTGCCGATTATCTCGAAGCGGAGGTGGCGCGTGCCGGCAGGTAAGCTTCGCTATGGATATTGGATGCCCGTCTTTGGCGGTTGGCTGCGCAATGTGGAAGACGAGCAGATGCGGGCCGATTGGGCTTATGTGAGCCGGCTAGCGCGCCGCAGTGAGGAGATCGGATTTGATCTCTCGCTTATTGCTGAATTGAATCTCAACGACATCAAGGGTATCGGCGCGCCGAGTCTCGATGCCTGGTCGACCTCCGCCGCGCTGGCGGCGGTGACCAAACGGCTTGAATTGATGGTAGCGGTGAGGCCGACATTTCATGCTCCTGCGCTCTTGGCCAAGCAGGCTGCGAATATCGATCACATCAGCAATGGAAGGCTTTCGCTCAATGTGGTCTCTTCGTGGTGGGAGCAGGAGGCGCGCATGTACGGGGTCAACTTTGAAAAGCATGACGACCGCTACGCGCGGACTTCGGAGTGGCTCGACGTACTCAACGGCGCATGGACGGAGCCCAGCTTCACTTATTCGGGCAAGTATTACTCGGTGGAGAACACGGTGCTGGAGCCTAAGCCGGTGCGCAAGCCGAGGCCGGTGCTCTATGCAGGCGGAGAGTCAGAGGTTGCCAAGAATCTGATTGCTCTCAAGTGCGATGCCTATGTGATGCACGGAGACTCGCCCGAATATGTAGCTGCGAAGATCACGGATATGGGCGAGCGCCGCGAGCGTTTTGGATTGCCACCGATGCAGTTCGGCGTGGCCGGCTATGCCATTGTGCGCGATACAGAGTCAGAGGCACAGCGCGAGTTGGAACGCATCACCGATGTGAAGCAGAATGCATCCGGCTTTGCGAACTATCAGCAGTGGCTCAACGGAACGCAGCTTGAACAGAGGATGTCGATTCAGGAGTACTCGGTTTCGAATCGCGGGCTGCGCTCGGGTTTAGTCGGCTCTCCGGCGCAGGTTCAGGATCAACTTGGCAAGTTTGAAGCTGCGGGCGTCGATCTGATGCTGCTTCAATTCAGCCCGCAGTATGAAGAGATGGAACGCTTTGGCGAGACGGTGATCTCCGCTCTGGTCGGAAGTTAGGGGTGGAGATCCGTCAGGTTTTCCAATCCTCCTGTTGAAGAACGCGCGTTGCTCGACAACCCGATCTGCCAGTTACGGATTCAGAAAACGCAGCAGAGCCTTTTCGTCCTGAGCGCTTAATCCCGCGCGAACGCGCATGTGCCTGATGACCGTCCCGGAGATACGTGGAGAGAAGGTCTCGGGCACAGTATGGCAGCGGGCGCAATTCTGTAGAAAGACCTGATTCCCATCGGGAGTCTGCGCTGAAGCCTTTGACGCCTGGTTCTTCACCCCCGCGGCCTGAGGCGCGCTGTTCCCGGTTGTTTGCGAGGCCAGAGGAAGCACACACAGCAGCAGTGCACTGAACGAGATGTGAATCCAATACTTTTTCATTTGCCTCTCCATGCGGGAAATAGAAAGCGGTAGATGAGAGCGGTTTCCCAGATATTGACGTCGCCGGTCGAGGCGAAACTCCGCGCATAGCTGGTGTTGATTCTCACTTCGTGGGGCAAGTGATAGTCCATGCCGAAGTCCACCCGCTGAGTGTCTACGGAGGGAAGGCCGTCACTGGAGCTGGGGCTGTTGCGAAATGTCTGCTGGATGCGGAAGATGGGCTCCAGTCTGCCGATGAGACTGTTTTCACCCTTGAACTGCGAGAGCCGATAATCCGATTCCACCCAATAGCCCTGCGAATGAGGGCCGTGCGCATACTCGGAGCGGATTTTCAACGGGATGCTTACCGGTGTCCACCACACGTGAGTGCCGATCGAGTTTGTCTGCGTGGTCTCCAACAATCGGCCATAGGAGGCTCCAATCTCCAGCTGTGCATTGGGGAAGTAGGCATTCAATTGACCTCCGGTCGAGCGGGAGGAGCCAAACCGGAAGTTGGTGCTGCCAGAGGAGAGATACGCGGCGTAGTTCATGGAGAAGCGCGGCGTCGAGATTGCGCTGCCTCTCAACATGCCTCCGAGGCCGCTGCCGCTACCCATCGTGCCGATGCCATAGATGAGCGGGGCATCTGCCAGGGGACTGATCCAGAACGGCGTGAGACGTTCGTTGTAAGTGCCGAAGGGAGTTAGAAAATAGCCACCAACGGCGGTGATATGGGAGTTGATAACATAGTCGGCCTGGGCGAAAGCTGGGCCGACAAAGTGGAAGTGTCCGTACCCCTGTCCGTCTCCCTTGGGAGAAAACACTTCCACTGCGGTAGCGCGCGACTCGATGAGAAGATGCTCGCCGATGGGTGCGGCCAGCACGGGAGATATGCTTGGCGAGTATTTTGTGTTGCCGCCGTTTGTGTCGGTGAAGAAGCCCACACCTCCAGAGAAGAGAGGCGTGTTCTGCGCGTGGACACCTGGGCAAATGCACACTGCGCTCATAGAAAGCAGTCCAGTGCAGATTCGACGCAGGGGCCCGTGAAGCTGCCGGTTCGGGAAGGGACTTGACATGCTTTTAGCCTAATCGACCGGCCGCTGAAAAGGTGTCAGGCAATCGTCTGGAGCTTGTCATTCAAATGTTATGCATGAGGCGCCTGATCGAAATATTCAGACGAACTGCGATTGTTTGCCTTTGCCCAACTCCGAAAACGGGTGTGACCTGGAGTTGGGCATCAGGCAAGTAGAGAACGACGTTGATCGAGTTTATTTACAACGGAAGTTGCTTCAGGATTGAACGTGTCAGAGCCGGCGCTCCGCGGCATCCGCTTCGTCGGCGAGGGTTTGGAGCGTGCGGAAGAACTCTCTGGACTGGCCGGTGAAGAGTCCGCTGGCGATGAGACCGCTGATCGCAGCTCGGGCGCCGGCGAATTTGTCGGTCAAGGGACGGATGGTTGAGCATTTCGGCAAGGCCGGATCGATGAATTCGGCCGGGACGGGGAAGATCAGGCTGGGTTGGATCTGCGGATTGAGCGGGACGAAGAAATTGGGAAAGGTCAGCTTGAGTATGGGGTCGGTGAAAGGTGCGACAGTCGGCTGAACTCCGTTGCCGGCAAAGTCGACCCATTCGAGGAAGTGGGCGATCTCATCCCCACCGATGCCGAGCGTGATCTGAAGAACTTCTTCGCTGGAGACCTTGCGGGACATCGCGGCGTAGAGGCTTGAGCCGCCCTGTTCGATGGCGCCAAAGTGAAAGGCTGCGATGTTGGCGATGGCCTGGATGTGGTTGGCATTGTCGAAATCGGCATCGGTGATGGGGATGGCGGGAACGTTGTTGAGAGTGATGGCCTGGGGAAAGGTTGCCCCGAAATCGGGATTGGTTGTGCTGCGGTAGCGGGTGAACCAGCTGGTGTCGACGTTGAGATGCATGAGGTTGGTGAGGCGCGGCGAGTCTGTCGATCCGGTAGCAGTGCTTCCCGGCAGAGTGGTGAATTGCTTGAGATCGACTGGGTCGGCCCCCTTGGATTCGAGGTAGGCATTGATGAAGGTCGCGTGGCTCACTTCATCCAGCGTGTTGCTGGTGATGTATTGCGGGCCATCACCGTCGAGATTTGAAAGGGCGGCCTGATAGGGGTTCAACGTGCTCGGCTCTACCTCGACGGGCGGGTTCTTGCCGATGCCGCCCAATTCGGCATACTGGGTCCACAGATCGCTTTCGATAAGTTCGGCCGCGGCGAGGAAGCGAAGGATCGCGACATCGCCCGAGTTCAGGCGTCGGCGGTCGTCTTGAGCCAATGCCGAAGTGCCTTTGCCCAGTAGTCCGGCGCCTAACGCAGCGCCACCTGCCAGCAATCCGCCCTTCAATAAGGAACGGCGATTTACTGAACGTTGATTGGAGTTTGCAGTAACTTCCATTCTGATCTTCTCCTTGTGGTTGGAACACGCTTTTACGGGAGGGCTGTTCCGATTACTCACCATAGGCGCATGAAGAATGGGATATGCCACGGAAGTGTCTGATCCTTGTCATGCTCTCGTGAAGCTGGCGTGAACTTTCTGCCATCTTCGGCTCCCTTCGCTGGTGGCTGCGATGCTGAGTCTAACCCTTCATTACAAATACATGACATTTCAAAGACGGGGTATTGACACACGCGAATGCGAGGACCGGTAGCTTTGGATTCATGAGGCACCGTGCATTGATTCATCGACCCCAAAGAGCGATCCTGCTAGGGAGAAGCGCGCCAGAGGAAAGCCGACGTGCACTCGAGTGTCCAGCGCCCGGCATTCCTCGCGCCGCGATCTCACCTTCGCTCGTATGTGCTGTAGAATCACTACAACCCCAAATCAGGAGGAACTACGCTCATGAAGAATAAGCTCCCAGTGTTACGGAGTCTTGCTGTTCTGTTCGTCCTAGTGGCCGCTACGGTTCGGCCTTTCCAAGCGCAGCCTGCTCCGCAGCGCATTGAGATTGTTGCCAAGCGCTTCAGCTTTGCTCCCGGAGAGATCACGCTCAAGAAAGGCGTGCCGGTCGTGCTGGCGCTTACCAGCGCGGATGTGGCACATGGGCTGAAGTTCAAGGAATTGAATGTGGTGGTGAATGTCAAGAAGGGGCAAACCAACGAAGTAAAGTTTACCCCCGACAAGACGGGGACTTTCGTTGGCCAGTGCTCGGTGTTCTGCGGTTCAGGGCATGGATCGATGAGACTCACGCTGCATGTAACGGAGTGATCATGCGATGCGTTCCTCACCTGGTGCTTCTAGGTTCGCTTTTGATCTTCTGCGGTTGCAAAGTCGGTGAGCCCAATGGCCTCGAACGACGAACCGTGGTGGGGATTAAGCACCACATCACGGTCGGCGGCAAGTCGGTCAAGAATCCGGTCTCCTTTACGCCGGAGCATCTTGCCGACGGCAAGGAGGCGTTTGGCCACTATTGTGTGGCCTGTCATGGTCTTGACGGACAGAATACCGGCGTTCCGTTTGCCGAGCACATGTCGCCGCCATTGCCGTCACTGGCCTCCGCCGAGGTTCAGGAATACACAGACGGTCAATTAAAGTGGGTTATCGACAACGGAGTGTTTCCTTCAGGCATGCCTGCCTCAAAGGGCACGCTCAGCGACGATGAGATCTGGTCCATCGTGCTGTTCATTCGTCATCTTCCGCCGGCAGGCAGTCTTGGCGAACCGGAGTTTTACAACCACTGACGCAACACCTGGAAAGAGAGAACGGCAATCATGTGGAGCGCGCGCGCAGACAAGAGGGTAGTGGAGGCAGTCATCGGGATCTTTTCCGATCCACTGGAGAAATCCGTGCAGCGCCTCGCTGAACTGCCCCATCGAAGCTGGGTGCGCAGCTACTATTGGCTGGATGCGAGCGGGATGGCGCTCTATTTTCTGGATCGCCTGAAGTCTTTGGGGATAGAAGCCGCTCTGCCTGTGCCTACCCTTGCACGGCTCGAGCGGAATCTTACTGACAATCGGATGCGCAGCCCCGCTATGTTCGCGGAGTTCTGCTTGCTGAATCAAGCGTTTCAAGCTGCCGGCGTGCAATATGCCAATGAAAAGGGTTTCAGTCTCACCGCCGAATCGTGCCCTGATCCGACCTTGCGCTATCAGCTTGATTTCGACTTTCTTGTAGACGGCCGCGATCTCAACCTCTGCCGGGAGGTCCTGGAACATAGCGGGTATATGCTCATCAGGTCGACCTCGACAGAATGGCAATTTGAAGCCGGTACTTCCGAGTTGGCCCGCATCGAGGATCTCTACAAACCCAGGCAGCGCCGTTCGGTCGAACTGCATTTCACATGCAGTGACGACGAGGCTAGCAAGCCTACTCGAGACGAAAGGCTGGACCGCCTGGCTGCGCGGATATGGAGTGGCCAGTCGTTTCCGGTGCTCTCGCCTGCCGATCAATTTGTTGACCAGTCGCGGCATCTTCTGCGGCACCTGTGTACCCCGACTACCCGTCCCTCGTGGTTTCTCGAATACAAGCGGCACATGACGGCACGCTGCGACGAATGGCAATTTTGGGACGAGGTTCGGCAGCGGTCGCAGGTGCTCCGGGACGCTCCTCTCGCGATCGGGCTCGCGACGTTACTCTCCACGCAACTGTTTGGCGACAGAGTTCCGGCTCAGCTCAAAGAGTGGACGCTCGACCGGCTCTCATCCCCGATCAGGCTATGGGCAGATCGTTATGGACGGAGAGCGGTGCTTGCCGATGGCCCTGGAACCAAGCTGCACAAGCTGCTCGAGGGTGAGATTGCGCGCGAAGACCATTCATTGCGAAAGAAGAGACCGAGTCTCTCGCAGTATTACTACGGGACGCAAGTCTGCCATGCGGAGCCGGAGGACGGCTTGGGCAGGCGGCTTCGCCATCGATACTACCAAGCGTGCTTTATCCTGTTTCGCCTACGCTTCCACTTCGTTGAAGGGCTAAGTTATTGGGTTGAGAATGTGCGCTGGAAACATCTGCTGAGCAATCTCATTCCACCTGCGAGCGCCGCCCCGGCATCTGCGGAAACGGGCCTGCACAGGCCATAATATGGCTGGGCGCCGATGGAAATTGTGACGAAACAGCGACAACTCCTTGACACCCGGCAGGCGGCTCTCGCCTAAACTTGTCTTTATCCGCAACAGCACTTAGTGTACGGTGACCAAGTGAAAATCAATCAGATATTCCAGCTTCTTACCTTTCTCGTCGTGAACATATTGGCGGCGTCTTCTGCTTACGCACAGGATGCCGCAACGGGCGCGATCTCAGGTATTGTGAACGACCCTGCCAATCATGCGGTGCCGGAGGCCGAGGTGTTGGCGGAGAACGAGGCAACCCACGTTTCGCGGTCGGTGATGACGAATTCGGAAGGTGAGTTTCGCGTGCCTCTGCTGCCGCCGGGATCGTATGCGGTCGCGGTAAAGATGGCTGGGTTCGCGGAGAATACTTCGCACTCGATCGAAGTGACGGTGAGCCAGACGACCTCACTGAATGTAAAGCTTGCCGTGGCAGCAGCTGGCACGAGCGTGCAGGTGGAAGCCAATGCGGAGACGGTGGAGTCGGAAAGCTCTACCCTCGGGGGCCTGGTCGACGAGAGGGCGATCCGGGCGCTGCCGCTGTCGAGCCGCAACTATACGCAGATACTTGGTCTTTCGCCGGGTGTGATCGCAGATTTGCCGACTGCTACGTTGCTGGGCAATGGCACGCAGAACGTGGCTTCCGATGGAGCCACGCCGACGGCGAACAATGTCCAGTTCAACGGCATTGATGCGAACAACCTACAGGAAAATTCGGCGGCTTCCGCGCAGAATTATGAGGTAGGAACGGCGGTGCCAGCGCCGGACACGATCGAGGAGTTTCGGGTGCAGACCGCCAACTTCGATGCCGGGTTTGGACGCGGTTCCGGTGCGAACGTGAACCTGGTCGGCAAGAGCGGATCGGATCGCTTTCACGGCAGCGCCTGGGAGTTTGTGCGCAACAACGTCTTTAATGCAAATGACTTCTTCTCCAAGCTCACCGAGCAACCTCGCGCAGACCTGAAACAGAATGAATTTGGCGGCGCGATTGGCGGGCCCATACTCAAGGACCGCACGTTTTTCTTTGCCGCATATCAAGGGTTGACCCAGGTCAATGGCCTGGGAAGCCTGAAGACTGCTGAGTTGCCTGTGCTGACTTCTGACCGGTCGGCGGCGACATTGGGCGCGCAGTTCTGCCCGGCTGGCCATCTGGACGATCAAGGCCAGCAGGCGACGGGCTATCTGACGACGGCTGGTGGAGCGCAAGTGGCGTGCGATGGGTCCAACATCAATGCGGTCGCACTGGCGGCGCTGAATGCCAAGCTGCCGAACGGACAGTTCGCGGTGCCCAGCCCACAGGTCGCGCTGCCGCCGAGCAGTGGTACTGATCCCAGCGATCAATTACCGATAGGACTGTCGACGTTTGCGCCGCCTTCGCATTACCGCGAGGATCAGGCCACGTTAAACCTCGACCATTCACTGAGCCAGAAGAATTCGCTGGCAGGGCGGTTCTTCTACTCGCGCGCGAAAATCCAACTGCCGTTCGCTCCCAATGGAGAGAATCTTCCGGGTTGGCCCACGGATGCTTTGAACCGCAACACGATGTTTGTGCTGGCGGACACGCATGTGTTCAGTTCTAATCTTGTGAATGTGGCCCGGTTTGGCTACATGCGCTTCGATGGACTGGTGACCCAGGTGAATCCGATTTCAGCTGAGGAGATTGGGATTGGCACGCCGACCGGGGCTACTGGCGCTGGCTTTAACATGCCGGCGATAACCGTGGGTGGGTTTCAGCTTGGAGATGGTGGTACTCCATCCGATTGGTCGGTGACGAACTCCTTTATCTGGCAGGATACGATCGCACTGACCAAAGGCAAGCACAATGCCCGCTTCGGAGTGGAGTTCAAGCGGCACGAAATCGGCGAGAACCAGCCGCAGCAGGTGGATGGCAACCTGATGATCGCCGGCATCAGCGACCTCCTGGTTGGCCAAAGCGCGGCGCAGAATGGCAGTCCTTTGGGGCTGAGCAATGTCGGCACCAGCATTTCAGGAGGCGGCATCTTCCGCCGCGATGAGCGTTACACGAACTTTGCCGGATTTGGACAGGACGACATCAAGCTTACGTCGAGACTGACCGTCAATGCGGGCTTGCGCTATGAGATCTTCGGCGCTCCGTCGGAGATTCATGGTCGGCTGACAAACTTCGATCCGAATATTGCCACGAAGGGGACGATTCCTGGCTCCGGCACATTCAACGGTTTTCTGGTGTCGGCGAATTTTTCGGGTGCGTTTCCGCAAGGGGTCACGCGAAACTCTTTTGATGGGTTTTACCGAACCCAGTATGCCGATGTCTCACCACGGCTCGGGGCTGTGTGGCAGATGACAAGCAGGCCAGTGCTGGTGCTGCGGGGCGGCTTCGGCGTGTATTACGACGTGCACTCAGCCAATGTTCCGGAAGCTACGCTTGGACAGCCACCATTTGCCTTGTCCGCATTCAATGGCGGCCCACCCAATGGGGGTGCGTCGTTGCAGGCCCCGTTCGTGGATGCGCGGGTACCGCCTGGTTCCAGCTTTCCCGTCTTCATGCCGCTGCTGCCGAATGGAACGCCGTTCATCGAAGGGACCAATCCGAATCTCAAAGACGGCAAGACATATGAGTACAACGTGAACCTGCAGTATGCCATCGGTCGAGGCTACGTGCTGCAAGCCGGCTATGTGGGAACGCGATCAGTGCACAGGCCGGGGTCATTGGAGTTCGATCAAACCTTGCTGGCCAGCCCACAGAATCCCGTGAATGGAGAGACTACAAATTCTACCGGCAACGTGATCGCTCGTATGCCCATACAAGGTGTGAGCCCAGGCTCTCTGTTTACGGACTCGGTCTTTGAAGCAAACTACAACGCGCTTCAGGCCAGCATCACGAAACGTTTGGAGCATGGTCTCCAGTTGCAGGGAAGCTACACGTGGTCGAAGAATCTGGATGAGGTGAATGGAGAAGGCGGAACGGATGTATTCGAGCTGCAGTTGCCGACCAACAACCAGCTCGATCTGCGGCACTCGTCTTATGGTCTGGCGAACGACGATCGCGACCAGCGGCTGGTGGCAAACTTTGTGTGGTCGACTCCGAAATTCGCGTCGGCACCCGCGATAGCGCGTTATGCGCTTACGGACTGGCAATTCTCGGGCATCGCCTTGATCCAGTCCGGCGCCGCTTTCAGCGTTTTCGACGGCAACGCAGGTAGCGTATACGGACTGCTGGACGGCGAAACACGGGCGGAGCTTGCGCCCGGTGGCCACCTTGCGACGCATGGATCGTTGTTCTCGCGCGTCGTTGGGAACGGACGTTATTTGAACGCGAGCGCGTTCATGCGCGCGCCCGAGGTTGCGAATGGAACGAGTATTGCCGATGAGGATTTTGGCAATAGCGGTGTCGGTATTGTCCGCGGACCGGGACAGCATAATCTCGATATGGCAATTGAGAGGAGCTTTCCTATTGGAGACAGCAGGAGCTTCATGTTCCGGACGGAATTCTTCAACCTGACGAACACGCCGCAGTTTGGCAATCCGAACTCCAGTCTTGGTTATGGAAACGCGCTGTTACCCGCAGTGGCCAGTTCTGGATTTGGCCAGATCACCAACGAACAGGGCGGCCCGCATCCGCGTATTGTTCAGTTTGCGGCGAAGTTCCTCTTTTAAAATGGGGGCTCATCGAAATGCGGCCGAGAAGAATGTTTCAGCAATAGCGGAAGTGCGAACACAGAGAGGCGACCAGAACCTTCTTCGATTTATGACAAGGCGAATTCTACTAAGCTTTCTTCTGGCATCGACTTTTTCTTTGGCTCATGCGGGAATTCTTCAGCGGGGCAAGGTGCAATTGATTTGTCATCGCACCGCCAATCGCGACATGCCGGAGAATACGCTCGAAGCTCTTGCGTATGCGGCTCGCATGGGGTGCAATGTAGTGGAACTGGATATTCGCCGAACCCTCGATGGTCGCCTTGTCTTGAATCACGACGGTTATCTTGAACGGCTCACAGGGGGGATCGGCGACGTGGAGCTGACCTCGTCGGATGAACTCGAGTTACTCGATACCGGAGCGTGGATGGGCCGACGTTTCGAGCATATGCAGATTCCAAGTTTTGACGATGCGCTGGATCTTGCGCGGGAGCAGGGAATCGGACTTATGCTCGACATCAAGGAGAAGGGAGAGGGGCCACTCATACTCGAGGGGTTGCAGCGTCACGGCATGCTCGAGCGCGTGGTGTTCGGCGGAGAGTGGGAAGACGTTCGTACTCTTGATCCCAAGGCGAATTCAAATCAAACCAAAGGCGTGGATCCAGGTTGCACTGCGGAAGAGGTCTCCAAGTTGCATGACCAGGGCTATTTCGTGATTGCCAATTTTTCCGCCAACGCGCATGAGATGGACCTGCCAGCGATGCGAGGCGCGGTTGCAGCAGGGGTGGACGCGATCAACGTGGATTATCCGCGACTCGGCGCCGATGCGGTGGGCCGGCCTGTCGAGGCAAAGATCAACATGTTGGTGCGTTTGGCATCGACCGGGGGAGTGCCGGCCCGCACGGATGCGATCCGAGAGCTGTCGCGTTATCAGGGTTTTCCGATTCAGCACTTCTTTGAGGCCTGGCTCCACGATTCTGACGATCGGATTTCGCGAGCCGCGGCTGTGGCGCTGGTGAGGGCTCGACCTCAATCGCCTGCTCAGGTATTGATCACCGAGCTCGCCGCGCCGGAAGCCACGGCACGCAAGAATGCGGCATGGGCGCTTGGAATGATGGCCTCTCCGGCAACCGCGCCGCTGCTGCCGCTGCTCAAGGACAAAGATCCTGACGTGGTCAGGGAGACACTGCTTGCTCTGAGCCGCTGCCCTGGAGATGTTCCCGCGGAGGTGCTGCTGCCCTTCCTGTCGAATGACATACTTACGCTTCGCAGTGTTGCCGCGCTTGCGCTTGCGCGCCATCATCCGGAGATTGCGGCCGTTGCAATACCGGCTTTGCTCAAGCGCGAGGAGCAGGACGTGGCTCGCGATTATGCGGAGTATGTTCGCCGGGGCAAGCCGAAACTTACTCAGCCGGAGATCGACCCTATTACGGAGACCTATCGCGAACAAATGAAGCTGGTGCAGGCGCTTGAGTATCTATCTCCTGCGGATGCACTCAACTCGCTCGCCAGCCAGGCATTTCGACCGGTGGAGGACTATTCTCTGGTTACGGCGTTGGTGGGAGGGTATCAGCTTTGGGATCGGATAGCCGCTAACCCGTCTCTCGCAATCGAAGCGCTGGCATCTTCCGATGCTGTGGTTGCAGACCGCGCCGAGTGGGTGCTGGTTAAGGCAGGGCCTTCGGTACTTCCTGCTGTTCGAGAGGGGTTTCATACCGCTGATTCGAGAACGCGGCAACGGCTGATACGGATTGTTGCCTGGCAGGGCGATTCCGCAGTGCTAGGCGTGTTGCAGGACCTCAGAAGTTCGGATGCGGGCGACCTCCAACTCATCGATTGGGCTGTGCAAAAGATCAATACGATCCACGCACTGGACGTCCATCGATAGAGTTGCCGGCGTCAAACAAAATGGGTAGTCAAACGAAGACGGCCTCAGAGGCTGGAGCATTCTGAGGCAAGAAAGGCTGCAGAGCGTGAGTGGATCTTTAACTCTTTTCGGTCAGACCGCCGAGGTTCAACACTCCGCGGACTCAGCAGTTCAAGGTCTGGAACGCGAAACCGATCCCTTGTTTGGCAGGGCGGAGCTCAAGTTCCGCGCTATGCTTTATCCCCTTGGCTTTGCCGTCGAAATCGCGACCAACGATCGTGCCGTCCTGGCCGCGGCAAATGAAAGTTGGGGTGGGGTGAAGGAGCGCTATGTGAAGACTCCGCTGCGACTGCATGTTGTCGTTTCTGACGATGAAGCCTTCGACTGCCCTCCGGCTCCGGGCCAGGAGCCATCTTCTCTCGATGGTTGCCGATGCAGAGAACCAGGCGGTCTGTGACATGACAGCCGGATTTGCCTTTGTCTCGATCGGTCAGGCGGCGCTGCGGCACAGCAGCTATCTGCGCTACTACTTCCTCGAAGCCGCGGTCTACAACCTGATCGGCGCATTGCATGTAACTCCGCTTCATGCCGCATGTGTAAGTCGCAACGGCCACGGCCTGCTTTTTTGCGGAAACTCGGGCGCAGGCAAGTCGACGCTGGCTTACGCTTGCGCGCGGGCGGGATGGACCTACACTTCGGATGACTCG
>Ga0206814_10082_pt1 | contig 26077 bp, 15 predicted proteins | sample Alteio_BWOrgCont_90_FD_152850 | JGI IMG/M metagenome (GOLD analysis project Ga0206814, IMG submission 152850) | Enriched cells from forest soil in Barre Woods Harvard Forest LTER site, Petersham, Massachusetts, United States -... | ecosystem: Environmental > Terrestrial > Soil > Temperate forest >...
TTTTGTTTAGCCGGGATTGAACGGCGGACATCTCGAAGAACATGTTCACGTCGTAGTAGACATGCATCCTCGAAAAAGCGAGGAGATCCGCGCTCAGGTGGCGACAGGGGGGTAAAGATGAATCGGCCGGTTTAGGCTGGGTCACCATTGCGGATTCCTCGATAAAGGACTTGGCTTAAAGAAAGCTCTTTTTTTCAATAAAAAAAGGGAATTTCTTACAAAAATTTACGGTTAATTCGGTTCCTTTTTCAAAGAATCCGCAATGGTGACCCAGCCTAAACCGGCCGATTCATCTTTACCCCCCTGTCGCCAGAGCCCCGATGCCCAGTTTTTCCTCTTCGGTGAGCGGCCGCACCACGCGGGCCGGGCTGCCCACGATCAGGGAACCTGGGGGATAGGATTTGCCCTTTGACAAGAGGCTTCCCGCGCCGATGATGCTGTCCTCGCCGACCACCACGTCGTCCATGACAATACTCCCCATGCCCACCAAAACCCGATCTTTTAGGGTGCAGGCATGCAGAATGCAGCGGTGCCCCACGCTCACATCCTCGCCGACAAGAGTGGGTTTGTCACTCGCCAAATGGATAACGGTGCCATCCTGGATGTTGGTGCGCGCGCCGATTTCGATGCGGTTGATGTCGCACCGCAGGACGCAATGGAAGAATACGGAGGCGTCCTCGCCCAAAGTCACGCGGCCTATTACATCCGCATCCTGCGCGACAAAAACCCTGGGGCCTAGGGTGGGAAAGAAATCCTGGTACCGGAGAAGCATGAACCCGTCCGGGGGAAATAATCAGGAAAGCACGTGCGAAGCGGGCGTATAGTCCACCAGTTCGCCGGCCTTGAACCAATAGGCCACCTCGCGCGCCGCACTTTCAGGGGAATCCGAGGAGTGCACGATGTTCTCGCCGATGCTGGGCGCGAAATCGAAGCGGATGGTGCCCGGAAGGGCTTCTTTAGGATTAGTCGCTCCGTTCATCTGGCGCACGGCCTCGACGGCCTTGTGGCCCCGCAGAGCCAAGAGCACCACCGGGCCCGAGGTCATGAAGCCCACCAAATCGCCAAAAAATCCCCGGCCCCGATGCTCGGCATAAAAACCGTCGGCTTCCTCGCGCGTGATGCTGCGGATGCGAATTCCCGAGACAGCGAGTCGTGCCTTTTCATAGCGGTTTATTATTTCGCCAATAAGGCCGCCGCTCACGCCGTTGGGTTTGATAATGACTAAAGTGGTTTCCATTTTCTGCCGCCGATTTGTTGTTAAAAATTGGCCCAGAAAGGTAACCTATCGGTCTGTTCCCTAAAAGTCTTTGTCGCTATATTGCGGAAAATGCGGATTTAGCTCAGTTGGTAGAGCTTCTGCTTCCCATGCAGATGGTCGTCGGTTCGAGTCCGATAATCCGCTCCACTTTTCTTTGATTTGCTGCCCAACCATCTCCCAGTTGGAAACATACCGATGTCATTTCAAAGTGACGACGTCCTGAAATTGGAATCTTCCCACATAGGGTTTGCCGCCCGCAAGCCTGTCAATTCTGTTTTGAAGTCTGGTTAACTCTTTGGGAACCTCTAGTCCTATGTCCTCAATTTTCTTGGTCTTCCCATTCCATTTCAAGAACGTGCTCGTGAACGGAGCGTCACATATCTTCTCGTTCAGCGATTAATCGTCCCTCAACGAAAAGAAATCAATCTTCAAAAAGGCATCGAGGAGGTTTTTCACTTTTGTTTGCGATAAAGTGATCCAAAATATTGTCTTGTCTTTCTGGGAGATTCCGTCTTTGTAAACCAACCTTCCGTTGCCCAGAATGTTGATAGAATAGGATAGATGTATGCCCTAGGCGGGCATCCGAACCATCCTCACCCTCAAGTCAGAAAAATCCGGCCACACGTGATGTTCCATGATTTGAATTAAGAAGTCGAAGGCTGATTCTGCAACGCTTAAAAATCCGGAATTCCAGAGCGGATCGGGGATTAAATGCAAATCGGCTTGACTTCTTGAAACGGGCGCATAGATTTGGGGACTGGTAAACGCGATCGGTTGCAGAAGAGATTTTTAATAACAAAAGGATCCGTTATGAATTTAAAGAAATTCTTGGGATGGACTTCCCTAGCGGTCATAACGGTTTTCACAGGACGTCTTGCGGCGCAGCCGGTTCCCGCGCCGAGGCCGATTGCCTCAGACCCGACCTACGGCCACAGCATTCTTTGTTCCGTGGACACCGGTGCAGCCTTCCAAGGGGACACAGTGGTGAGCACACCCGATTCCAACGGATTCTATACCATCTTTAACGGGAAAGATTTCACGGGCTGGTGGAACCTTTGCCTCAGCACCCACTCCTCCAACAACCGCGTCCTGGGAGCTCAGTTTATCGTGGACACCAATCAGAAGGCTATTTATGCCATGCAAAGAAACGGCTGCTATCAGCTTTCCACCGGGGATTCCGGGGGCACCGGCTGCACCAACATCGATCAGGATGGCGGCCTTCTCGCGACGCACAAAAAGTACGGCAATTACGAGCTTATTTTCGACTGGTGGCCGGATTACGGCAACGACGGTGGTATTTTCAATCGGCTCGTCATCAACAACGGGACCACGGTATCTTCCAACCAAATGGTCATGGACTACCTCTATCAGTCCGGCGTTCTCAGCTATTACAGCGAGCAAAGTTTCCCGGGGGCGCGAAACGGCCGTCCTTGGTCCTATAACATTGCAAACGCGACGACCCCCGGGGTTCTTTCCACGGGCGACACCAGTTTGATTATTCCGGGTTTTGGCGGGACGGGCACTACAGGCGCTCCGGGTTCGGATCAGTCCAACTGGACGTCCTCGACCAAAAATATCGGCAATCCCACCCAGTACGGTTGCGCGGCCACCGGGTGCGTTGCCGCGGACTATAAGCGCCTGTGGATCCGGTACGGATGGGTCCAGGTACGAGAGAAATTGTACGGGGGCCTCAGCACGAACCAGGGAGGCGTGACGGCGTTCACGCAGTCGCCCACCGGGACGGCTGACAAGGGGCATGGATTTACCTGGTTCCGGACGTTTTATCCCACCGACACCACCGGGATGGCGGGCACGGGATGGGTGGCGGGCGTCACGGATACGGCCCAATGGATTCCGGTGGTGCAGGATTCTTTTTCGATGCCGGCGTCGGACTTCTACCCGTATGCGCAGCCTAACCCCTTCGCCTTTCAAGTGCATGGGAACATGCGTTACCGGTACGCTTCCCAAGGAGGCAAGGGATCCTGGATGCGCAACATCAAGGTGCGTGAATTGGATTCGCTCGGAAATCCCCTTTTCCTCGTCGGCAGCTGTCCTCACTGCACGGGCGGCACTAGCACTGCGATAAGCCCCAGCGTGCTCAAACCCGCCCAGTACAATCTGCGTGTCGTTTCGGGATACTTGGTGGGTTCGGTGAGTCTTGACCACGTGGTTATCGTCAACGACCTCGCCGGGCGACAAGTCCAAATATTTTCGGGCATGGCCGGAAACAATCTCAAGTATGCCATCCCTACCTCGGGGACCTTCATTGTACAGGTAAGAACCTCCCATGGCACGCAAACCTTGCGCGTCATAAACGGGGTTTCACAGTAATCCGATGCGCACGGGTTGGCGGCCTTCCGTGATTAATAATCCCGGAGCCGTCCCCTATAAATGACAAGATGATGTTGTGATGTTGTAACGTCTTTGCTTTTCGACGGCTTCAGGGGTTCAAGTTTCATGAGAGCATCCATTCTGCTTGGGATATGGGGAATATGCGCGACGACCGTTTCCGCCGGGGAAGTGGTTCAGTTCCATATTCACGGGCAGGCTTGGAATGATTTTGGACGCATCATGCAGGCCTCGGATTCCGAGCTGGCGGGTGGAACCACTGTGAATACGAGCAGCAATTCGATGCAAAGTCTCGGAGCCCAATTTACCGTGGATGCCGAGTGGGGAGAGCATTGGAACGCGGTGCTTGGAATAGGTGCTTATCAAATGGCGACCGCCTTGGGAACAGTGGGGGGGACCCCCGAAGCGTCCGATTTTTTGAACGTCTCGCTGATGAAACCCATTTCACAGGCCAGCCTGACATATTATGAGGGCCTCATAGACCATCCCTGGCTGAGCATCACTGCGGGAAATTTTGCTTACGACTACAACCCGGACGTGAAGGACTTGGGGCTTTACCTGCTGCGGGGTCCCGTGTATCCGGGTCTTCTGATGTCGGGGTTTCAGCAGTTCGAGACCGACACCACGAAAGCTGTTCAGACCGGATTCCGCGTGCACAACGCCATCGGAAACTTCAGCCAAGATCTTTTGCTCATCAACGAGCAGGAGCTGCCCCCCATGTTCGACTGGAGCCTCGCCTATGTGGCAAAGTACCGGGCCTTTAATGCCCTGGAAATCGGCGCGGGCGTCAATTTTTACCGGCTCATCCCCTACAGCAATGCGCTGGAAACTCCGGGGCGGTTTCCTTACGGCCAGGGCTCGACGGCCTCGGACGGGACCCCGAATTACGACGTCGTTTCTCCCGACGATACGGTTTTTTACACCGACCAGGGAATCAAGCTCATGGGTATGTTCAGCCTCGATCCCAAGCGCTGGCTTCCGTTTGAGAACATGGGCTCGGAGGATTTCAAGCTATATGGCGAAGCGGCCGTTCTGGGCGTCAAAAACTATGGGTCCCTATACAACGACATCTGGCAACGCATTCCGGTCATGGGCGGTTTCAACGTCCCGACTTTCGGAATTCTGGATTTCCTTTCCGTGGAAGTGGAGTGGTACGGTTCGCCTTACCGGGATGATTTATCCAACCTCGGCAATCCCGCCAGCATCGTGGCTCCCTGGATGAACCAGAATCCGCCCATTCCATCCCCCGTTCCTGTGGAGCCCGGCGCGTATCCGGATTCCGTGAAGGACAATTGGAAATGGGCCGTGGTCGCGCAGAAAACGGTCGCGAAACACATCCGTTTTACGGCCCAAATCGCCAATGATCATTTCAGACCCGGTCCCTTGGTGAGTGATGGAACCGGCACGACCACCACCGGGGGTGCGGCTTCGGTGTTAACAGCTCCCAGCGACTGGTATTTCATGTGCCGGCTCGGGTTTTTCTTCTGATGCGGATGAGTGCGCAGATGAGTATGCAGACTATTTCGAAGTGTATGCGGGTAAACAGGCGCAGGGCGAATGCCCTCCTTTGGACATGCTTGCTGGCTTTGCCCGGATCCCTGTTTGCGCAAGGCGACTCATCGGGCATCCGTCTGAAATATCACGGCGCTGGATGGGTTGAATTCGGAAAGGTGGAGAACAGCTACGAGGACCTTGGAGGGGAAATCGGGGACTACAACAAAAATTGGCTGCAGGATGGCGGCGGCCAATTCGGCGTGATCGCCAAGGTCGATTCCAACTGGGAAGGCGCCTTTCAACTCGGTATAATGGAAATCGAATTGCCCCGCGGCACGGCCGGAGAGAATGGCCAGCAAACCGCGAGCCTTTGGTATCCCTTTTGGACTCCCTACGTTTCCGAGGCCCGGGTCACCTACTCGCATCCGGTTTTGAATCACCTCGGGAAATTCCAGGTGACCTTGGGAGAATTCACCTATAACTACAGTCCCGACGCGAAAAATCTGGGGCTGTATCTCATGAACGGATACGTGTATCCCGGGGCCCTTGAATCCGGCTTCGGAGGCCTTTACGGAGGGGTAGACGCGTCCGAGTTCGGGGGATTGGTTCGCTACGAAGTGGGAGGTTTCCACAACGACATTCTTCTTAAAACCGAGGATGAGCGGCCGGATTACGACTGGTCCCTTTTGAACATCGCGTCTTACACGATTCGGCCCGGGCTTGAGATTGGGGCGGGAGTGGATTTTTACCGGCTCATCGCCAACAATTCCAGCATCACGTCGCCCGGGACGATGTGCGGGGGACTCGGCTACGGTCTTGGCGAGTGCAGCTATACGGACACCGTGGGAGGCAAAGTCGACACCATCACGGGATCATTGGCCGGAACCAAGGTCATGGCGCGATTTCACCTGGACCCAAAAGCGTTGTTCGGATTTTCAAAACTGGGACCCTGGATCCTCGGTGGGAAGGACCTGACTCTTTATGGCGAGGCCGCGATTATCGGCCTTAAAAATTATCCGATTTACTACGACGACATTTGGCAGCGCATTCCGGTCATGATGGGCTTCGACTTTCCGGCGTTCGGGTATCTCGATTATCTCTCAGCGGAAGTGGAATACTACGGCTCAAAGAATTCCAGCGACGATATCGGGGCCAATTTTGGAGGGTCCTGGATACCCGATAACAACCAGTATGTGCAGGATTACAACACGCGCGACAACTGGAAGTGGTCTGTCAACTTGGCCCGGACCTTGTTCGGACACCTGCAGTTTTCAGCCCAGGTGGCCGATGATCACCTGCGTTTGGGCGGGACGCACGATTTGCCCTGGGTGGGGGGAGAAGTCCTCAGAACGCCCGATGATTGGTACTGGACATGCAAACTCGCTTATTTCTTTTAGGGAACTCCGGATCCGAAATAAAAGCCATGAACACGATCAAATTTCTCCACCCCCGCCTTCTCGTTTTTGCGGGACTCCTGATAGGTGGAGCCATTTCCGGTTCCGCCGCGCAGGATACCGGCAGCGTTGTTCTGAGGGGCACCGGGTGGATGCAGGATGACTTCATCGGGCACAGTTCTGACTACAACGGCGATTTCAACGGCAAGAGCGTGTTGTCCACCGGAGCACAGCTCTCCTTGAGCGACACGCTTTCAGACAGGTTCCAGGTAACGGCGGGCTTGGGCGTGATTACGGGCACCACGTTGCAACCCACCGCGACTTTCGAGGCGGGGTATTCCCTTCCCACCACAAACCCCTATGTCTCGGAGGCTAGTTTCACCTATAAGTTTTTAAACCAGGACAACACCAAACTCTGGCTGAGAGGGGGCCTGTTTCCCTATACGTATAATCCCGACGTCAAGGATTTGGGACTGTACCTCTTGCGGGGGCCAGTCCATCCGGGGATTCTCATCTCCGGTTACGAGACAGAAGGTATGCTGCCCGTCGCGAATTTGGAGGGCCTTCCGGTCGCAAGCATCATGGGCCTTCAATTGCACCATGAGTGGGGGAGGTTTCAGGAGGATTTTCTGCTTTCCAGCGAAACGGAGTATTACCCCTTCTTCGACATCTCCCCTGTGTATGTGGCCAGCTATCAGGTTCATCCGTCCCTGCGCATCGGCGCGGGAGTGAATTTTTATCACCTGATTCCAGTGAATCCCGTCCTCGACCGGTACCATGGAGCGCAATACGTGGACTATTCGGACACTGCCGGAGGCAAGAATCCCGACACGACCACCGAAATTTCTTTCGCCGGAACCAAGCTCATGGCCACCTTCGCTTTTGATCCCAAGCTCCTTATGAAACAAGGCCTGCCGTTCGGCGCGGAAGATCTCAAGCTGTACGGAGAAGTGGGGATGATAGGCCTGGAGGACAGCAAGGCCTACCGGTACTATTTCGGGGGCTACCTGCAGCGCATGCCGGTGATGGTGGGCTTCAACATCCCCACTTTCAACCTGCTCGATTACCTCTCCCTTGAAGCGGAATGGTACGACTCTCCCTTCGAGGACGATCTGTCCGGTTACACTTTGACAAATTATTCCGCGATTCCCTTAAACTCCGATAGAAACCCCGACACTGACAAATGGAAATGGTCCCTGCAAGGCTCCAGGACGATTCAAAAACACGTCATGATCTCCCTTCAGGTGGCCAATGATCACTACCGCCCGGGAATTTATAACGGTCCGGCTGACAATCCCCCGCCCCTGCTGGAGGCAATTCTGGTCACCCCCAAGGATTGGTACTTCTACGTCAAGCTGTCATACAGCTTCTAAAAGTCACAGAGTCAGATAGACACACACTTTTGGAGCAAGAGAACTCCTTTGGGAGAGACGCTTCACTATGAAGGGCTCTTTCGCAACCTCAACGCGTTGCCGATGACGGAAACAGAACTGAAACTCATAGCCGCCGCCGCCAGCATCGGGCTGAGCAAGATGCCGTAAAAAGGATAGAGGACGCCCGCCGCGACGGGAATCCCCAAGGCGTTGTAGGCGAAAGCGAAAAAGAGATTCTGGCGGATGTTTCGCATCGTCGCCCGGCTCAGCTCGCGGGCGCGAACGATGCCGTTCAAGTCTCCCTTCACCAGGGTCACCCCGGCGCTTTGCATGGCCACGTCGGTGCCGGTTCCCATGGCGATTCCGACGTGGGCCTGCGCCAGTGCGGGCGCATCGTTGATGCCGTCTCCCGCCATGGCCACTCTTCCGCCTTCCCGCTGAAGCCTTTTCACGACGTCGGCTTTCTCATTCGGAAGCACTTCCGCGAGGACTTCGTCAATCCCCAGACCTTGGGCCAGCGCTTCGGCGGTGGTGCGGGTGTCGCCGGTCAGCATCACGATGCGGATGCCCTCGACGCGGAGTTTTTTAAGAGCCCCTGGCGTTGAGTTCTTGATGGGATCCGCCACGGAAAACACGGCGACGGCTTTGTCGTCAACGGCCAGGAACATCACCGTTTGCCCCGCTTTTCCCCTCTCCTCCGCCGTGGCGGATAATTCTCCCGGGGGGATGCCCGATTCTTCCAGCAGGGCGCGATTTCCCAGCGCAACGCGGTTTCCTTCAAGCACGCCCCGCACTCCCTTGCCCGTCACGGAGGAAAAGTTTTCCAGTTTGGGAAGCACAATCCCTCTCTCCAAAGCCCGCGTCAAAATGGCCGCGGCCAAAGGGTGCTCGCTGCCTTGCTCCAGTCCCGCTGCCAGCCTCAAGGCTTCCTCTTCCGAGATTTCCGGGACTTCCGGAAACCCCGGAAGAAGGTCTATCCCAATCAGTTTGGGTTTGCCTTCGGTGAGGGTGCCGGTTTTGTCCACCACCAGAACGTCAATCTTATGGAAGATTTCGAGGGCTTCGGCGTCGCGAAACAGAATGCCCGAGGTGGCGCCTTTGCCGGTGGCAACCAGGATGGACATGGGGGTGGCCAACCCCAAAGCGCAGGGACAGGCGATGATGAGCACCGCCACGGCGCTGATCACCGCATAGGCCATGGAAGGATGGGGACCGAACACGGCCCAGAGAAGGAAGGTGACAAGGGCCGCCGCGACGACGAGGGGAACGAAAATTCCGGAAATCTTATCCGCCAATTTTTGGATGGGCGCGCGGCTGCGCTGGGCTTCGGCCACGCGGGCGATGATTTGGGAGAGCACCGTGGCGGCGCCCACCCGTTCCGCCTTCATGATGAACGTGCCCCGCCCGTTGAGCGTTGCGCCGAGGACCTTGTCGCCGGTTTTTTTCTCCACGGGGAAGGATTCCCCGGTCATCATGGATTCGTCCACGGCGCTGAGGCCTTCCAGAACGCTGCCGTCGGTTGGCACCGATTCGCCGGGGCGGACGCGCAGACTGTCCCCGACCTCAATTTTGTCCAGAGGAATCTCTTCCTCCTTCCCGTCTTCTCGAAGCCTGCGCGCGGTTTTCGGAGCCAGTTTCAGCAGGGCCTGAATGGCCGCGCCGGTATGGCTGCGCGCCTTGAGTTCCATCACCTGGCCGAGCAGAACCAGCGTGACGATGACGGCGGAAGCTTCGAAGTAGACGCCCACCTGCCCCTGCGCGTCCCGAAAGGAAGGAGGGAAGAGACCGGGCCACAAGGTGGCGACAAGGCTGTATCCGTAGCTCACGGCGACGCCGAGGCCAATGAGGGTGAACATGTTCAGGCTGCGGTGAAGGAGCGATTGCCCGGCGCGCACGAAGAACGGCCAGCCGCATCCGAGCACCACGGGCGTCGCCAGGACAAACTCTATCCACCGAAGCGCGGATAAGGAGAGACGGCCTTCGAAGAGCGAATGCCGCATGGCCAGAACGACTAAAGGCAAAGCCAGGATGAGGCTCACCCAAAATCGGCGCCGCATGTCCGGGAGTTCAGGGTCCTCCTCTTCCGTGTTCAGCCTAAGAGTCCGGGGTTCCAAAGCCATGCCGCACTTGGGGCAGGCTCCCGGTCCTTTTTGCAGGACTTCCGGGTGCATGGGGCAGGTGTATTCTGCGGAGTTGTCCGCGGGTTCTGCGGGAGTTGCGGGACTGGAAACGGGATGCGGGTCTTGAATGAGAGAGGAAATGGGAGAAGAAATGGGAGCGGAGGATTTTGCATACCGTTCCGGATCGCCCGCGAATTTTGCGAGGCAATAGCCGCAGCAGAAGACGTACTCGGTTCCTTGATAGGCGCTCCGGTGCTTTGATTTCAAGGGGACGTTCATCCCGCAAACGGGATCCAGGGCGGTGTCGGGGAAAGAAGCGGGAGGCGAGGACATTTCATCAAAATACTTCACGAATAAATCGCTGAATAAAAAAGGGGCGGCTCTTCGTCGGAGCCGCCCCTTTTTAGACGATAGTTAAGACGATGGGATTGGAAGATTCTGAAGTTTAAAAGATCCGAGCCTGGATTAAGGCGCGTCCAGAGCGGTGGAATCGCAGTTGACAGGCCCCATTTCTCCGCAGACGATTTTCAGGCTGTCGCGGACCTGGGACACTTCGCTGACAGGAATATAGTCGGTGAAATCGTTGAAGGTGGCGCGCACGAATGTCAGCACTCCCGCTATTGTCGAATCGGAGGCGTTTTCACCGGGCATCATGGCGCCCTGGATGGTGTCGCCGTCTACGATGATGGTGTTTGCGGTATCCACGAAGTTTGGAAGTCCCAGAATCTGGATGCGGATGGCGCGCTGCGGGGAGGCCGAGAGAAAATCAGAGTGGTAAATGGGGGGCGTGCCCGTAGCCCCCTTGGCGTCTTTCCCATGGCAGTTCTGGCATACCGCTTCAAAGCGCGCTTCGCCAATTGTCAATAGCGCCGTGGGGTAGGCCGCCGGATAGACGGCGATATTAACCGTCTCCGTGTCGTTGCCAAAGCCATGGGCGACTATCAGGAAATCCTGGGCCGTGAATGTTTGGGTGGGAGTGCCGGAAATAACTCCCGTGACGGGGTTCAGGGAAATGCCGGCGGGCAGGGGCGAGACAGCCGAGTAGGTCATAACGGGCCCCTGATAAGACCCCGGGGTGTCGGGAGCTATGGGAACATTCGGGGTCGTCCAAATAATTCCAGGCCCGGATTTGTTGGGGGGATAAAGAAGTCCGTAGGATACTTCCGGCGCGCGCTCATCGCAGAAGTTGTTGGCATCGCCCACGCAGATGCCCACGATGGTTGTGGCCGTGCCGCTGGGACCCGTTGCCGTTACCGCGTAGTTGGCGGCAACGTCCATAAGCTTCGTGGGGGTACCTGAAATGATGCCGGTTTGGGTGTTTAAGCTTAAGCCGGGAGGCAGGGCCGAGGTCAAGGAGTAGCTGCTGATTGCGCCGCCCGCCGTATCCACGACGGTGTCCGGGGCGATGGGCACACCCGAGTCGGCGGCTATTGCCGAGTAACTGATGTTGGGAGCGAAGGGGCCTTTGCCGACCTGGCAGATAACCGTGCTGTCGCTGACGCACACGGTCAACACCGCGGTGCCGGCGCCGCTGGGACCCGACGCGGTGACGGTGTAATTCGCGGCCGGTTCGCTCACGGTGGGCGTGCCCGAAATCAGGCCTGTCTTGGCATTCAGTACCAGTCCTGCAGGGAGAGGCGGAGACACCGTGAATCCGGTTATGGCGGCGCTGCCGGTGGCCACCACGGAGTCTGCCGGGTCGATGGGGCTGTTTCGGATAATCGCCAGGCCCAAATGCCGGTAGGTGATGATGGGAGAATAGGGGCTGGTGCCGGTGTCGTTGCAACTGCTGAATAATGCCGCGAGAATTATCGGCGCCGCCAACGCTCCGAAAGCGCCCAAGGTTTTAAGCGCCGTTGATGGCCGCCTACCCAAGATCCCCCGCAAGAGCATACGGCGCGAAACCTGGACCATCTCCTCCTCCATGGGATTTACCTCAGACACATTAATCATACAAACGAAAACCCACGGAAGTCAGCGCCGGCAATCTCCGCCATTCGCCGGCGAAGGCGGCGAATAGCCTTCCGAAAGCGGCTGTTACTCCGAAGTCTTCCGAGACTTCGCTGCCGGTGCCGAAGTGGTGTCGTCAAGCTTCGGCATCAGCTTTCCGCCGCTGCGAATATTCCGGATCATCCAGTCCGCGTCCTCGGAAAGATCGGATTTCGGATATTTTGCCAGCATGCTTTCGAAGGCCTGGACCGCCGCTGAATCTTTCTTGAGATGTTCCGAATAGATGAAGCCCACCATGAACATGGCCTTGTAATTGTTCGGGCTGTTCGGATACAGAAAGCTGATCCGGCGGTATTCAGCCAGAGCCTGATCGTACTTCTCCTGTTCGATGTAAATCTGGGCAATGCTGAAGTCCACGGAGTCCTGCAGGCTGGCCCGGTTCGGGAAGGCGTCGCGCAGCTTTCCGTACAGCTCCAGAGCGTGGTTCAGGTCGCGGCCGTAATGCAGATCTTGCGCCTTCTTCAAGGTGGCGGAGGTGGGCTCGAGGGAAGGCTCGTTCAGGCTCGGGTCCACGATGCGCACGTGGAAACGCGCTTTCAGTTTATCCAGCACTTTTTGGCTCAGGCGCTGGTAAGCGATGGGTTTCAGGTTCTGGAACACGTCATACTGGTCGGCGGACTCGTTGGCCTGCGCGCTCAGCGTGCTGTCGTGGCGGTACCTGTCCGGATTCGTGTTGTACTCGACGTCCATATCCTGCTGCGTCACGGTCAGGTACGCCGCGATATCCTGTGCATAGGGATGCCAGTCCTGCGCGGCCGTGTCGTGGGTGAACAGCGATTTCTTTTCCACGAACGTTTTCGCAAGCACCGTGGTGTCCTGTTCGAAGGAAAGCGGCAGCACCGAGGTTTGATAGAACTGGCCCCAGAATCCGTCGGAATTCTGGAGTCGCATCGAGATCAGGCGGGGATCGTCGGTTAACCCCAAAGATTTGGCTTCGTCCGATACCACCTGCCAGGTGATCAGGAAGTCGAGCAGGCTCTCGCGGGTGTAGCGATCGCGCATTTGTGGAGGCAGTTCCTCTTTCAGGAAGATAACGTCGCTTTCACGGAAGACTTTTCCGCTGCCAAACACAGCCAAGGTGTCTTCGGGTTTTATGTTGGCGATCTGGTTTGTTTCCATATCGGATTTGACCAGAGCGCGCACCCGCTCCAGGGGTTTGGCCTGGGGAGGCGCTTTCTTGACCAGCCAGAAAAAATGCCATTTCTGGGTGTCCGGGCTCTCCAGCGGCTGCGAAACCTTGCCTTCGGTCAAAGAGTCCAGCATCGGGAAAAGATCCGGCAGCATGCCGATGCCGTAGGGAAGGCAAAAATCGCGCTTCACGACGCCAATGTATCCGTCCTGGGATTTGGTCCAATGATTTTCGGAGACCTCTGAAGCAAGCGCCTTAAACTGGTTCAAATCCTTAACCGCCTTGAAACGTTCGAGCACCTTTTCCTCTTTGGACGTCTCAATGTCGTATAACTCGAACGTTTCGGGGCTCATATAAGAGTCCTTGTTTTGGTCGTAATATGCCTGGATATCTTGTTCGGTGGGTGCCTTGTTAGGGGAGATTAGCGTCACCCGGTACTTGGCCCTAAGGACTGTCGCGGCGCTCTGACCGCGTGCCGTCTTGTATTTCTGAATGTAATCCCTCGCGACTTGCGTCTTGATGGAAGCCAAGGTCGGCGCGAGGTCCCCCACGCAGGTATCGGCGCGTAGCAGCATGAAGTTCGCGCCGCGGGGCATAATTTTGGAAATCTCCCCGGACTTGAGGCCGGTGTTCGGATCGAAGAACAGGCTGTCCACCATCTGCAGCGAACCGATATCGAAAGAGCCTGCGCCTTTTTCAATCCGTCCGATGTTGCCTCCGCTCGTATTGTTGGGATAGGTGGAATATTTAATGGCTGCGTTCGCAAAGGACATCCCGTTGTGGATGGCGCTTAGCGCCGTCTCGGCACCCTCGCGGGTGGCGGTTTGAATGATAGAGGCCTGGCAATATGCTTTTTGCATATAATCGCTGCGATTGGCCTGAAAAAAGGAGTCGAGGTCGGTGTGCGAAATCAACAGGGAGTCGGCCACGCGGCCGATGACTTTGGAGAAGGGCAAAACCTGGCCCGAGTCTCCGGTGAATTTTGAGGAATCAGCACGGTAATAATCCTGAAGTTCCTTTATCGTAAAGGCATCATATTCGTTGAGATAAGTGGTGAAATAGAACTGGCTTATGACGCGCTGATCGACAAGGGCCAGACGGCGATCCAGAGAGTCGTGATTGCCGATTTGCGACTGCTCGCCCGCCAGGGCAAAAAGCCTTTCCTGCAGAATGGTTTCGAAATGCTGGCGCTTTGCGTCGGGACTGCTCAGGATGCCCTCGATTTGGTCCTCGGGCAAAAGGGCAAGACGTATTTCCAGATCTTTTTCAGTGAAAGACTTGCCGTCGATGCGGGCCAAAGTGCGGCCTTTTTCTCCAAGGCCTCCATCGCAGGCGGCAAAGACAGCGAAAACAGAAAACAGGATCAAGCTTTTTTTCATAAGGCTCACCTTTTTGGACGAGAACATTTTAGACGAAAACTTTTGCGTTAGGAGGTTCGATAAATTAGCAATAATTGACGATTCGAACACGTTTTGGGGGCTTCGAATCCGACGCGGCCGCGGGGACTTAAGTATTTTGAAGCCTTTGGCTCATCAAGGCAGCGCGATTCCATGACATTCCTTCATCGGGCTTTCCGAATATTCTGGATAGGCCTTGCGGTGATTGTGCTGGGCACCTCCGCGCTGGCCTTTATTTTGGTCAAGACCGCGGAACATGTCCTTACAACGCAGAAGCATTTTGGAGAGTGGAGCGTCCAATTTTATGGCCCGCGCGTGCCCTCTCCGGTGACGTTTAAGGCGGATTCCGCCGTCTTTCAGTCCCCTCAGGGGCGCATCTTCATCACCGCCTTTTCCGCCCGTCTTCTCGACTGGACCCAGCTGTGGTCGCGCCGCGGCCTCATTCGGGTGGCGGTGGATTCGGGCGAGGCGCGCTTTACGGGACGCACCGAATCCCCTTCCTCGCCGCCGCAATTTCCCGAGGTGCGTTTTCCCCTTTCTGTTTTGTTGGAATGGCGCACCTTCCGCGTTCTTCCCCAGGGAGGCGCCGTTTTTTCCCTGGACGGCGCGGAGTGGCGCAGCAACGGGCCCTGGGGAATGAAAGGCCATTTCCGGGGCAGTTGGCAAACAGATTCAACGGCTCCGGTTGAGTGGGCGGATTTCATGGCGGACGCGCGGTGGCGCGGAGAAAAAGTGCGTTACCGCATCGACGTCCGCCATGAAGAAGATTCTTTGCGCATCGTGGGCGCGCGCCCGAAAAACTTTTTGCCGGGAGGCGAGGATTCCCTGCAGGCCGTTTCCTCCGAGCCTTATCAGTGGCTGCCCCCAGCCTGGACGAAGGGTCTTCCGGAAATCAGCCAGGTCAGGCTGCACGGAAAGGTCAATTGGAATAGCCAAACGCTTTCCTTTGGGGGAGTGTTGCGCACGGGCCCTTTCCATATTCTGGACTCCCTCGCATGGAAATATTCGTTCCGCGACGATTCTGGCGGGGGGCGGCTGGAGCTTGAAGGGACCGGGGCCAATCAAAAGATTGTCCGCCTGGCGGGGGAGTGGAGGCATCCTCCGGAAGATCCCCTCAAGCCCGATTGGAACCGTTACTCGGCGCTTTTTTCCGGGGAGGTGCACGGGTTCCGCTGGCAAATCGGCAAACGGAACCTGCCCGTAGATTTCGAGATGCCGTTTCTCCGCGTGGATCCCGGCCGTGCGGTGGAAGCCCAGGCCGTCACTGTGGACGGCTCCAATTTGAACCTGCGCTGGAGCGGCGCTAATCCGGGAAAGTTTCAGTTCTCCGGCCCCATCTCACCGAACGAAACCTGGGCCACCATTTGGACGGACTCCAATGTGTCCTACCGTTCGGCGCGTGTGGCGGGGACATGGGAGAACAAGCGGTTCAGCGTCTTTGCGTGGCTGCAGGGCGTGCTGGCCTATCATTCCGTGGCGGACAGCGTCGAAGCCTATCAGGAGATCACCTCGGGGGGATACTTTCTCCGCAAGGGCAGCATCTATTACAAGGGCCACGCTTTTCAGGCCATGGGCGACGTGGATTGGACTCCGCGCGCCGGCCGGAAGGTCCCTTCCCTTGACTTCTCCCTTTTACATCCCGAATTCGGGCAGGCGCATTTTTCCATGCCGACGCCGGATTCGATGGTGGGAGAAGCCAAGGACGTGCAGGTGTCCGAGTTTCCGTATATGCCCTCCTGGCGTTTCGAGCGGTTTCATCCCGTCGTCAACGGCCGGTTTTCCTGGAGCCCGTCAACCGGCGCCGGGGAATCGGATGTGCGCGTCGCCTTTTCTTATCAGCAGAAGGATATTCAGACGCACGCCGACGCCGTTTGGAATAATGACAGCCTTTATCTGCGGGAGGCCGAGATACAGTCGGGGACTTCACGCCTGACTGGAAAGGGGGCTTTCGACCTGGGAGGACACTCCCTCCTGGGGCTTTCTTACGCGAATCCGGACGCGGTGGGGTTTTTGGATTTGAACTCGGAAAACGTTCGCATCGGCGAAGTGCTGGATTTGATCAATCCCGCGCGGGGTGTAGCGGTGGCCGACGGTCTCTTGGACGGGAACATGCGGTACGAGGCCGGTTTCGGATGGCGGGGAGATCTGCACGCCTCCGACCTTCGCATTCCCGCCCTGCGCGGTGTCACCGACGTCACGGATTTTTCCCTCGCCGGACGCGGGGACTCCCTGTTTCTTTCCGCGCGCACGGCTTCGGCCAAGCAGCCTCTTTTAACCGATACTCTGGAGGCCCGCTTGTTCGGGCTGCGATCCGGATCCCCCGAAGTGGGGATTCGCGCGCGCAGCGGTCCGCTTCGCGCGGATTTCTCCGGTGAAATTGCGAATTGGAAGGAGCTGAAGGGAGAGGTGCTTGTGGCGGGTCAGGTTCCACTCGGGGGCGCGCTGGGGACTCTTGATGGGGTGGCGCTTGACGGGGATCTTTCCATACCCTTCGGGCAAGCCGGAAAAAATGGGCAGAATTCGGGCCCGCATTTTGCCTCGCGGCAATTCCAGGTGCGTTACACCGCGGCCCTGGACACGCAGTGGCTTGAGGGCCAGCTGCTTTACGCGAACGGGCTGCTCAGCTCTCCGGATTTGCGGATACGCAATTCTGAGGGCGGCGAGATAAACGGACAGCTGCAGGCGCATTTGCTGGATTCTCTTTCCGCCCGCCTCGATTTTTCGGGGTCGGAGGTGCAGTTGGCTCTGCCGCAGGGCCAGCGGGTTCAGGCCCATGATATCAGCGGCAGCGCGAGCTGGGAAAAAGGAAAAGATCTGCACATCACCGCCAAGGCCGGGTCCGGCACCTTCCGGGCCTCCGATGCGCCCCTGCGGATAGAAGGGGGCTTTGAGGGGCTGCAAGTCGACGGATCCATTCCCCCTCCGGACGCGACAGAGGTCCCCAAGCTGGTGATGCGGGGGCAGGTGAAAGATTTTCTGTTCGAGCGCGAGATGGGCTTCAACGACATCAAGTCGTTCTTTCGCGGGGTGGGCCGCCGGAAGGAAAGCGGCGCCCTGCCCTCCAGCAAGCGCTCCAAGCCCTGGGACTTGGATCTGCAGCTCGAGGCCGTCGGCGATAGCAACCGCATCAACACCGATGTGCTCCGTCTTTCCTTCCTGGGAGACCTGGAAATCAAGGGGATCTATCCGTACACCTTGGTCAACGGAAAACTCACCGGCCTGCAGGGCGAGATTGGACAGTCCGGAGCCTCCTACGACGTGAGCGACTTCGAGGTCAAATGGGAGAATTCCACTTTGGATGAGGGAACGGTTTACGTCGAGGGCACCAAGAAATTGCTGGTGGACTGCTCTCCCAACACCGAGCGCACCTGTTCCATTTTCGTCAAACTCAACGGCCAGCTCAGCGAAATGAATTTAGGCTACGACACGGATTGCGAGCCGCCCGGGCAGAGCGTCGGGGTGCCGATATCGCCCACCACGCTCATCAACTGGGCCACGCAGGGGTGCGCGTCCCCCGTGCCGGAAAACGGCGTGGGCGGGGACGTCGGCGAAGCGGCGGTCAATATCATCCAGCCCACCTTGAGCCAGGGCCTTACTAAAGGCATTAAAAAGGCGGGCCTCGGAGGCATCATCCAGTCCACCCAGGTAAGCGGCCTGGGCGCGCTCGTGGGAGGGGACACCACGGGCATGGAGCCTTTGGCGGTGGAGGTTAAAACCCAGGAAAAGTACCGCCTCAGCCTTACGGGCAAGGCGGGATACTATCCCGAAAGAAAACTGGAAGATCCCTGGGAATACAAACTGGCGGGACAGTACCGGCCGCCGCTGGAAAAGGTGGTCAAGGACAGCGTCTGGCAGTCGCGCCTCAAGGACAGGCTGACGGTGGAAACCTCGGTGGAAACGCTGCCCCCCGATCTGCAGGCGTTCGAACAGCAGCAGCAGGTGCGTCAAGAAGTGGGTCTGCACTATCGCTATCGCTTTTGGAATTGGTGGTAAGCCGGTTGGATTCCTTGCGCGTTTCCCGCGTTTTCGCGTGGCTGTTCGTGGCGGCGACCCTTGCTCTGGGGGCCAAGCGCCTTGAGATTCACATCCAGGGAGAGAAGGCCTTCAATCTGCGCCGCGTGCAGTCCCTTTTGGAATTGCCCGAGCAGACATCGGGCTGGGAGGCCGAGGACTGGGAGTCTTGGGCGGAGGACGCCGGACCACTTCTTGCGGAAGCTTATCATGACGAAGGGTATTTCGATGCGCGCGTCGAGGTCAGCCCCCTGTTCGTGGATTCCACGAACGCGGGAAAGGGGCTTGCGATTGACGTGAAAATTTTCGAGGGGCCGCGCTACCGGTTCGGCGCGGTGGACATCCATTTGGCCAAGGGGAACTTTCCCCAATACAATCCTTCGGATCTTAGCTGCCGCACCGCGAAGCCCTTCGACAAATCCTTCGTCTACAGCGACCAGCGCGACCTGCTCAAATTTTACGGGGATGCGGGGTTTTTAAAGGCGCAGGCGGCCGAATCCCTCTTTTACGACACCTCGGACAAGCTCGTGAACGTGGCCTTTCACGTCGATCCCCGCCAGGCTTTGGTGTTTGACACCCTCACGCTGCACATCCAGCGTGAGGGGGACACGACCGGCCTGCCGGCCAAGACTTCGACGAAACTTTTGCGCAGCCTGTTCACGCTGCACCGAGGAGACACGCTTTCGCTGAGCGACATCAACGACTTTGAACGCAAGCTCAAGTCCACCCGCGCCTACAGCTTCGTGCGCATTCGGGACAGCCTGCTTCCCGACGCGGGGGGGCGCAGCGCTTTAATCCTGAACGCCGAGGAAAAGGTTCCGGGAGAACTGGAAGCTTCCGGGTTCTGGGAAAACCAGTACGGCCTGGGCGGATCCGTGGACTGGTCCCAGGACAACATGGGCGGTCATCTGCAGGAAGGGCATACCACGGTGAGCCTGGCTCAGCGCAAGCAGTCCCTGTATCTGGGATACGGGGCGCCGCTGGTGTTCGGAACTCTGGTCCGCTTTGACAACGATTTCCTGGTGGATTGGTACCAGGACGCTTCACAGGTGCAGGGCGACGGATGGTTTCACGGCAACTTCGACATCTCAAACGAAAGCAAGCTCTCCAAACAGTTTTTGCCCTGGCTGCGCGTGGTGAGCGGCGCGGAACTTCTGGGAACCAGCACGTTGAGTGATTCGGGTGTGCAGAGGGATTTCAACTTGAACTACATCACTTCCGTTTACCTGGAACAGGTCGACGATCCTGTGAATCCCACCTTGGGAGCGCGGGTGGGACTTACATGGGGCAATGGCGGGCCGGTCTTTGAGCATGGCGGCCTTTCGATTTTCGACAACCGCGCGAACTGGTTCGAGGCCGACAACGCGGGCTACCTTCCCATCGCCCCCTGGCTGGTGGCGGCCCTGCGTTTGGACGGAGGCCGGTTTTACGGGGATGGCGGCATCAACTCGGAGCGCTTTTATCTGGGGGGGCCGACGAGCGTCCGCAGCGTGGATTGGCGCACCGTCTGTCCGCAGTACGTGGCCGGAATTTGCAACGACAACATCGAACCGGCCTACTTCTTGACGTCGCTGGAATTGCGTTTCTCGCCGTTTTTGCCTTCCTGGATTTCTCCGGACGGCAGGTGGGCGCATCTGATAGGCCTTCAAATTGTGCCCTTCGCGGATTACGGCAACATTTGGCAGGTCGGACAGTCGCTGACGGCGACCGGGGAGGGAAGAGCTGTGGGCCTGGGGCTCCGCTACGTGTTTCTGTCCCTTTTCAATATACGGGTCGACTACGCCTTTGATCCCCGCGACAACCCCCGCGACATCTCGGATCAAAGGGTGATTCTCGATCTGAGCCAGGCTTTTTAAAGCTTTTTCCCTTGTTTCGATGCATATTAATTAGAGGCAATTCATCAGGGTAATCAAGGGTTATTGCCCATGCGGCCGTGAAGAGGCGCAGTATGAGATTCGCAAAATCCTCCGGACCAGGGGCGGCCCGCATCGCGTTAGTGGCGCTCATGGCGCTCATCGCGGGTTTGTCCGCAGCATGGGCGCAGGAGGACTTGGGCGCTATTCCGCCGCGCGGGGGACAGGGCAGGATTCAAATCTTCACCACCCCATCGCAGGCGGAAGCCTACATGGAGGGGATCGATCTCGGCCCCACGCCCGTTGACACCATGTTTCCCAGCGGGAGGCATACCTTGACCCTCACGCTGAACGGGGTGGAAGCGGCGCGGCAGCGCGTCAATGTTTGGCCGGACTCCACCACAACCGTCAACAAAAACCTGTCGCTGCCTTACGGCAGTCTTATCATCAAGACCAATCCCATCACCTGCGACTGCAAGGTCAGCGTGGACAGCGTCGAGGTGGGATCCACCCAGGGCGGCCCCTTGACCCTCGCGAACCTGCGCACGGGGCCGCACGTTATCGACGTTTCGGACGGCAAACAATCCAAGGAATACAGCGTGCTCATTCTCTCGGACCAATCCGTGCCGTTATTGGTGGATTTTGCCGGGGAATAGGCGGGGAATGGGCGCTGAGAATGAGCGCTGAAGAAGCGCGAAAAGTTAAAAGAGCGGAAGAAGAAAAGAGGGTGGAGGCGACAAGCGGATTCGAACCGCTGAATGAAGCTTTTGCAGAGCTCTCCCTTACCACTTGGGTATGTCGCCGCAGGGGGCAATGGTAGCAATCCCGCTTAGTGCTTTAAACAGCTTCAAAGCGGGATCTTGCCGGCAATCCTTGCGGAATGCCGCGGAATGCGGGAGTTATATTTTTTCGAAAAGGGCTTCTGATCTTATTGATTTTATTGCGCTGCCATGATTTTACGTTCCACCGCGGGGTTCTTCCTCGGGTTTGCCGCGTACTCCCTGGGAAAAACTCTTCCCATAGATCCTTCCGTATTTTCAAAATCCATGGTAGTGCTTGACCTTGTGAACCTTCGCTCTAACCAGCCTGACTCGGAATCGGCGGAAGACCTGCGGCGGAGTTTGGCGCTGGGCGGCTTTCGTGTGGTATCCCGTGACGAAACGGAAAAAAAGCTGGAGGAATTCGGAACCACCCTCAGTCTTCCCTGCAACAACACCCAGTGCAGCTTCGACGCGGGAGGGTATTCACAGGCCGATTTCGTGCTGTACGGCACTTTTTCTCCCATCGAAAAAATCCGCGCGGTAACCCTGAAACTTCTCTACGTGCCCGTGGCTCACGTCGTCTGGACGTGGGTGGGGGAGCTTCCCGTTCTTGCCGCGGTGGAGGGAGACTCGGACGCGTGGCAAAGGCCCCGTCAGGCGCTTGCCGATGCGGCGCGAAACGGCGAGTTGGAACTGAGCCCCCCCGCCGGACCCAAAAGTTTGGCGGTGTTGGACGTCAGCGAAAACTTTTATTCTTCCCGCATCATCTCGGAAAGAGTGCAAACGCGCATGACCGCATTAACAGGCTATCAGCCGATGAGCGATTCCGAATTGTCCGAGCTCTTGACGGCCCTGCAGATCAACAAGTTCGCCTTAGGGCCTTCCTCCGCGAACATGACCCGGCTCGGAAAAGAGCTCGGCGCATCCGCGCTCCTGTACGCGCGCGCGTACCGGGACGGCGACCGCTATCTCTGCCGCCTGGCTTTCTACGATGTGGAGCGCAAATCCGTCGTCCTCGATTTTCCCGCGGAGCCGACGCGTGATTTTGGAAAACTGCTGGAATACGAGAACGATTTTTTTTCCACCCTGTCCGTGCGGGAGAAACAATTGCAGCTGAGCGAAGAGAATGATTCGGGCGCCCTCTCTGTCCAAAACCCTCCGTCTGGCTCTCAATCCAGTCCCAAGTCGGCAAAAATAGCGCTGTGGATTACGCTCGGTCTCCTGGGTATCGGAGGAGGACTCACCGCCTTTTGGGTGGAGAGCCTGAAGAAGAAATAACCAAGGAAAGCCAAGGAAGTTCCATGAATGACTCGACACAATATCCCTTCGAGAATTCGACCGAAGGCCAGGCGCCCAAGCGAAAAAACCGCCGCCCGCTTTTGATCCTGCCGCTTATTCTGCTGCTTGTCCTCATAGGTCTTGGAATTCGACACTTCCAAAACAAGGCCGCGCTTCCCGATGTTCTCACCAACCCAAGTCCGGAGTCGACTTCCGCAGTTACCTCCCCGGCTCCGCAATCGGAAAAACCTGAATCGAGCGCTGTTTCTGCGAGCACGCCTGAAACCACCGGCACGACCGCCGCCCCTGCCGCCGCGGCTCCGTCTGCAGTTCCGGCCGCGGCTGTAGCCTCCGCCCCGGCGCCCGCCGCAGAGGAGGAAGAGTCACTCCCTCCCACAAAAAGGCCAAGGAAACATCCTCACGCCTCCATGAATACTTCTTCCGCTCCTTCCGCTCCCTTATCTCCATCGGCTTCGGAAGCGGTGGCTGAGAAGGCTCCATCCATGGACACCTTGAACTCCAACCCCTCCTCGGAGATCTCCCAAGCCCCGGCCCCCGCGGTTGCTGCAGAGCCTGCGCCACCCTCGCCGCCGCCTCCAAGCAAAACCTTCGCTTTGGAGGATCAACCTCTGCCCTCCAAGACTTCCCTTTCCGAAGAGGGGCAACTGGCGATGAACACCATGCCTCCGACCGCCGAAGCGACCAGCGAACCTGCCGCCTCGCCCATCCTGTCCGATGCCTTTAAGCTGGGTATCGCGGCTTATCGCCGGCAGGATTATGCGGCGGCCATCGCCCAGCTCAACCAGTTGCCGCAGCCGACCACCCGGCAGCGGGGGAATCCCGTTCGCGATCAATACGTGCAGGGAAATTTCCTGCTGGGGCTTTCGCTGCTGCAGGCCGATCGCACCGCGGACGCCGTGAACGCCTTTCTGACCGTGCTGGACTACGAGAAATACTACCCCCTGGCGAACATGAACCTGGGGATCTGTTATGTGGAACTCAAGCAATACTTCAAGGCGGACAAGGCCTTTGAGGCTGTGGTTCGCGATCAGGGGTACATCGACGCCCCGGTTTACGACGACGTGATGCAGCGCACCAAGTATTTCTGGGCGCTTGCCTGGACGCGGATGTCAAAGGCCACGAAGGATGCGGACAAACGCTCCTACTACCAGGAGCAGGCCCTGATGCGCTGGAAGGACTACCAGGTCTGGTTTGGCAAGGATGCGCGCTACCGCGCCGAAAACCGGCGCGCGGATGGGTACGTCAGAAGCTTGTCCGCGCTGTAATATTCGCGCCGTGTCATTTCACTCACCGTAACAGCACAATAAGGCCACCCCAAGGAATGGAAGATGCGCGTTGCAGCGATGTGCACGTGGGATTGCGGGCGCTGTCAGCCCGTGTGAAGGTTCTCCGAAATTTTTCAGTCTTTCTTGGGGTTTGGGCGGCCATTTTCCTTCCCGCGGCCGCGCAATCTTCCCTGGACATCCTGAAAACCGTCGTCGTCGTTTCCAGCGACAATCCCCGCCTGAGCGGCCAGCTTTTTCATCCCAAAATTTGCCCCAACCTTTTGAGCGTGGTCGCCTTCGTGCGCCAGGTGCATGACAATCGCCAGCTTTGGCTTTACGACGCCCGCACCCAAAAGCTGGTCCAGGTGACGCCCCAGAAATCCGAGGACGACTTCGGCGGCGAAGGCGGGGATGTCGAGGGGGATGCGTCCCTTAAGGGATATGAAGACGAACTGGATTGGTGTCCCGTGCTGCACGGCGGGAAGCAGTATTTCGCCTTCGTCAGCGCCGGTGGGGTGAACAATCACGACATCTACCTGGGCTGCGTCGGAAGCGAAACCTACACGCGGCTCACCTTTGATCCCGAGGTCGACGACGCGCCGCATTGGTCTCCCGACGGCAAGGGCCTGGTTTTCGTCTCCGCGCGCACCGGCAATGGAGACCTCTATTTTATTCCCGACGCCCTTTCCTTCTTCGGCAAGGAATTGAAACGGGAACCCCGGGACGCCTTCGAGCGGCTCACCCGTTCCCCCGGAGAGGAGATGTTTCCGGCCTTTTCGCCGGACGGGCGCTTCCTGGCTTTCACCATGAGGACCAGCGGCAGCCCCAAGCGGGGGCTGTTCACCATCGCGCTCATGGACTTCAAGGAAAACCGCAGGATCATGGCGTTCAACAACCAGGTCGTCAACAATAAAAGCCAGCCTTCCTGGTCTCCGGACGGGCATTTTCTGGCCTATCAGATTTCCGACGATCTCGACGCCCGCACGGTGGATATCGGCGTGATGCAGCTCAAAATGGATTCGCTGGGCCATCTCGTGGAGGTGGCGGATCTGCAGGGAAGCCCCTTAAGAATCGCCGAAAATATTTACCCGAGTTCCTACGGAGGTCCGGCCTGGCTTGCCGGTTCACGGGCCCTCATCTATCCCAAGCGCGAATCGAGCCGCTTCAACCCTCTGGAGGCGGTCAACCTGGAAAAATGGCTGTATGGTGCGGGTGACGAAAGAGTTTCCCTGAACACCGTTTCCAGCATTCACCGCGACGTGGACTGTCTCCCGAACGATCCCATCGTGGTGTACGCGGGGGAGTCGGGGGAGAATTTTCAAATATTCGCCTCCATCGTGGCCGGGGAAGACGTGCCCTTGGGGGGACGCAGCGTGAATCCGGACGATTACGATTTGTTCAGGGGTGTGCCGGATGTTTCGCGCTGAAAGGCTGCTGCTGTTTTTCCCGCTGCTTTCCTTCGCGGCGGCCACCCCCGATCCCGTGGATTTGTTCAGCCGTCACCATTACGAGGAAGCCGCAGCCCTGTGGGCGAAAGACGTCCAGGGTTTTCCGCTGAATGAGCAGGGGGTGCGATCGCTGAAGGGCCTGTCCATGGCGTATTACCAGTCGGGAAGCCTGTATTCCCGGCTTCAGCCTTTCTCGCTGGCCCTGTCCTCCAGCTTCTATGAGGGAGTGCTCGCGGATGGAAAGTCGTCCCTGTCGCTGTTCTATCTGGGACAGGTTAAGTACCAGCAGGGCGCATGGGACAGCGCCGTGAAGTGCTTCGAGAGGGCCGGGCCTGGCTTGTCCAGGGCTTCCGGGCTGTCCGCCTTGGAGTCCGTCCGCGTGTCCGAGGAGAACGGCGTCTTTCTCCGCTTCGCGAAAGCCCAGCGAGAGGCGCAGCGAAAGGGCGCACCGCTTTCAAAACGGGACTTGCTCAAGTTGAAATCCGCGACGGCCATGACAACCCTGTCGGCCCGGTGGCAGGCTTTGGATCTCGCGGGAGCGGATCCCTTGGAACTTCCGCCGCGTCTAAAGGCGACGTCCCCCCGCGAGCGCCGCTGCCGGCTTTCCATCCTGGCGCGCTCCTCCACTCCGCGGATAGCCGAAACCTACAATGCCCTGCAGGCTGTGCTGCAGGACGCGAAAGCGCCCGAACTCTCCGCGAACCCGGGCGAGAACACCCAAATGGATTTTTACGATCCGTTTCTGCTGGAAACGCTTTCGCGCGCCTACCTGGCCCTTTCGGAGTGGCGCCAGGTGCAGTTGCTGGAGGAGGAGAAGCGCTTTCCCGATTTGGCGGAGAAGTTTTCCACCCGCAGAAGCCTGGCCCAAACCTGTCTTTTGCGCGGCCGCTACGCGGAGGCCCTGCAATTTCTGGGA
>Ga0206814_10083_pt1 | contig 26056 bp, 18 predicted proteins | sample Alteio_BWOrgCont_90_FD_152850 | JGI IMG/M metagenome (GOLD analysis project Ga0206814, IMG submission 152850) | Enriched cells from forest soil in Barre Woods Harvard Forest LTER site, Petersham, Massachusetts, United States -... | ecosystem: Environmental > Terrestrial > Soil > Temperate forest >...
TCCACTGCCGCACGACTGCCGATCGAAAAACTCGATCGGCAGTCGTGTGGTCTGTTACTCCCAACATCGATGGTCTCTAGGGGGCGAAGTAGCCGCTCAGGTCGAGGATGAGGTTTGTGGGATCGGAGGCGAATGCGTCGATGCTTCCGTTGGTGGTCGGGACGATCGCCATGTTGGAGGTGACAGCTCCATCGTTGGCGTTGAGTGTGGAGACGACCGGTTGTGCTTGGCCAGCGGCCCAGAGGCTCAGAAAATTGAGCGAGGCGGTGGGCACAACCGTGGCGTTGAGCACATAGGCCTGCGCGGCTGTTGGCGGCGCGCAACTGCTGCCGTGGATCGGCACAGTGAGCGTTCCATTGAAGGCTCCAGCGCCTAGGCGTGTGTCGATGGCGCGGCATGGAGTGACGGTGTAGAGCGAGAGTCCGCCGCTGGCCGGAGGCGCGAAGTAGCCATCGATATCGAGAATCACTTCGGTGGCGTCGGAGACGAAGAGGGAGACCTCTCCGCTGGTACCTGCCGGCACGATCGCTGCGTTGGCCGTGACTGAGCCGGTCGACGAGTTCAGCGTGGAAACCACTGGCTGCGCCTGTCCCGAAGGCCAAGCGGTGAGATAGCCGAGCGAGGTATGCGGCACCGCAGTGACATTGAGCGAATAAGCCTTGGCCGTGGCCGGAATGCCGCACGAACTGGATTGCACCGGGAAGGCGCGGGCTGTGTTGGCCTCTAACGAGGGGCCTCCCAGTGATCCCATGGCGTTGCGCGTATCGGCTACACGGCAGGGCGTGACAGGGAAGAACTCGAGGCCTGAGGCGCTTGTGCCTGCGGGCACAAAGTAGCCATCGATGTCGAGAATGAGCTGGGTCGCGTCGCTGGCGAAGACGCTCACCCCGCCATTGGTTCCTGCGGGAGTGATCGCGGCATTGGCCTTCACTCGGCCATCGGAGTTCAGCGTGGAAACATTCGGCTGCGTCTGCCCCGTAGGCCACATGGTCAGAAAGTTCAGCTCGTGTATCGGCACCACGGTCGCGTTGAGCGAATAAGCCACTGCAGTGCTTGGAATACCGCAGCCGCTCTGAGGAATGTCGAAGGTTCGCGCGGCTCCGCCAGCAAGCTCCGGACCGCCAAAAGCTCCAACAGCATTGCGCGTATCCACGATGCGGCAGGGTGTTACAGGAATGAACAGCAGGCCAGCTGTTACTGGTGCCGTCACTTTCACCGAAGCTGACCCCGTTGCGTCTTTATAGATCGGGGAACTTGACGAATTTGGCGTGTAAGTTACGGTCAGCGCGGCGGTCCCAATCGCCAGCGAACCTGCCGGGACGGAGATCGTGGCGCTTCCGCTGCTGAGCGTGATTGCGGCTGAGGTGTAGGAGCCGCTGGTCAGAGTCACGGAGCCGGTAGGCGTGGGATCGCCGCTCCCGCCTTTGACGGCAACCGTCACTGTGAGAGCCTGCTCGGTTGTGATGCTGCTTGACGACAAGGTCAGACCTATCGTCGGGGCGACCGGAGGCGGAAGGATGGTCGTAGCATCCGAAGCTGAATCGTTGCTGAAGTTGTACTCCGAGCCCCCCCGAGACGGTCGCCCTATTGGTCACCGAGGTGGGCGCCTTCAATGCGACATTGACCGTCACTGTGATCGGCGGATAGCTGCCGCCGGCTGCAAGCGCGTCGGTGCGCGTGCAGGTGGGAAGCGTGGTGCAGGTCCAGCCGGAACCATCCATGGCTTCCAGGGTCAGGCCGGTGGGGATTTCCTCAGTTACGGTCACGGTTCCACTGGTCGGTCCATCGCCGATATTGGAGATAGTGATCGAGTATCCCACACCATTCTCGCCTTGCGTGAAGTCGCTAGTATGCCTTTTGGCGATGGTCAAGTCGGGCGTCTCAAGATGGATCTTGGCGACGAAACCGTCATACTCGCCGCCGCCGAAGGTAGTTTGAGGTGCTCCGGAAGTTACGGGCAGGCGGACCGCCACGCCTTGAACCACTCCGCCCACAGAGATATTGCCGAGCGGGTCCACGGCCGCGCCGGAGATCCAGTTGTTGGTACCTTGATCGCCCACCAGGGATGAAAACAGGAGGGCACTGCCAGTTGAGTTTAGCTTGGAGATAAATCCTCCGGAAACAAAGGAACCGGATTCGACTGGATTCACGGTTGGGAAACCATCGCCGGCCGCACCGGCTACGTACACGTTTCCCAACACATCGAGCGCAATGGAGGACACGTATTCACCCACGGAGCCCGTTCCATTGATGCCAGGGTTGAGGTTGTCGTCGCCCAGGAGAGTCGACCATACCAGCTTGGTGCCGGTGGGATTCAGTTTTGTAACGAAGGCAGCGGAACAAGCACCACTGCCGCCGCCCAGGCAGGCGGTCTGATATGCGCCCGCCGTCGTGGGAAACGTGGGCGACAGGGTGTAACCCGCAACATAGGCGTTGCCACTGTTATCTGCCACAATGGCTGCGCCCCAATCGTTGTCACCGATCGTTGTTGCATGGAGATAAGTGAGGTAGGTCAGCAGTTTTCCGCTACCACCCACTGGATCGAACTTGGCCGCAAAGCCGGCGACAGTGCTGGTGTTCGGAGTGGCGAAGGTTGTCTGGAAGGCACCTGCGGTGACGGGCAAGTTGGGAGACTCCGTCGATCCGGTTACATAAAAGTTTCCGCTTGGGTCGACAGCGACGCCTTGCACGGTGGTGTTAAACTGCAACGCCTGGGCATCCCCGATCAAAGACGAATACAGGAGCGATGAGCCTGCCGCATTGAAGACGGTAACGAATCCGCTACCGGCATTCGCGTTTGCCGTCTTGAGCAGCGCATTGGATGTGAAGGGAAATGCGTCGTTGCCCGAAACATTCCCCACTACGTACGCCTGCCCCTTGCTATCCACGGCGATGCCGTAGGCCGCCGAGTAGGAGGGAGATGCTCCGCCGAGAACGGTAGAGTAAACGAGTCCGTTGCCGGAAGGATTGAGCTTGGTAACGAAGGCCGATAAGTTGCCGACGGTGGTCTGGTATGCGCCCTTGGTGACAGGAAAGTCGGGGGACTCCGTCCATCCCACCACGTAGGCGTCTCCAGAGGCATCCACGGCAATCGCGGACCCGTTGTCGCTGTCCGTATTCGGATCGGAGCCCGCCAGATACGTCGAGTACACAAATGCGGTCCCGGCTGCGTTGATTTTGGAAACATAGGCAGCCTGGTTTCTGCCGCTGTACCCCGCCCATGTATCTTCATATCCGGCATGGGTGGGGAAATCCGCCGAATAGGTTTGGCCCGTGACATAGGTATTTCCGGACGAATCCACCGCAAGCGCGTTGGATAAAAGGCTGGGGATTGGAGAGATGCCCCCATAGGGCGAAGTGCCCGCTCCGACAAAATCAGTGCCGGAGCCGCCGAGGTAGCTCATGTAGTCGAACTTGGGATCGATGACCAGTGGCTGATTGCGGTCGTACCTGCCCAGCTTGAACCGGACCTGGTTGCCGGAAACAACGTAAGCGGCGTCGACGATCGTTTTGTGGTTTTCTACACCCTGGTAAACCACCGGCTTGCAAAGCAACAGATCGCCTCCGCCCGTCTTCAGCACCACGTTTCCGTCCGCGTCCAACGCCGGGGCGACACCAGAAAGCCTCAGCGCAATTGAACTGGGATCTGCTCCGGGGGCAACCACAAAATCGTATTCGAACTGCCGTTGATTGCCGTAAAAGACGGCGTCCACACCCGGATACACGGATTGGTACTTCACTTTCGCATAGGTCTCGATGTCCCTGTGCCATCGCTTCGGGTCGTTTCCGATAAAGTAGTTCACGATGCCGGGGAGCTTGTTTGTGCCCGAGACTTGGGCGCCGGGGGCAGCCCCCAGCAACTCCATGCGCAAGACCGCCGGTGCGGTCTCGGCGCCGGCGGGAGTCCGCAGTTTCAGGACGGCGGCGTTCGAGGTCAGCGAGAGCGAGTAGCCGTCACCGCGCGACAGAAACTTCACCTGACTGTCCGCCTGGCCCTGGTTTGCCTCAAAACTGAGCGGAATCTTGCTATAGGACGCCTTTGCCGGCACAGCGGGCGTACTAGAAGTCACCTGAGCTGCGGCGCCGGAGGCCAACAGCAGGCCGGTCATGAGGGCCACACTTGCATGCTGCAAACGGCCACAGGACAGAAGGCTGGAGTTTTGGTTGGAACAAATCAGATTGCGGGCGTGACGGAACATCGGTTTCTCCCTATTCGATTGACCTAAAGAGCCGCGCAGCGATTGACCAGCCAGACAAGCACCTTCTTCCGTGCAATTCTCTGCCTGGCTTCGAAACTGGGAGCTCTTCCGGGGGAGGAGAAGATGCCGCCCTGGTGGCACTGCGAAGTTCTTATGCAGGTGCTATCATGAGGGCAAACTAGCCTAGAATCGAACGCCTTCTGAGGCCTAATCGTGCCAATCTATGCCGCCATTGCTGACAGATCGGGCCAAAATGGAGAATCCAAGCCTGGGAAGCCGTCTGGATTCCTGGAAAGAGATCGCAACCTATCTCCGCCGGGGCGAGAGAACCGTGAAGCGCTGGGAGACGGATCGGGGCTTGCCCATCCATCGCGTGCCGGGCGGGGGCCGTGGTTCGGTCTACGCCTATACAGCGGAGCTGGCTGAGTGGCTGAGATCGAGCCCTGCCCCGGAAAAGGAACCGGAAGAGGTTCTCATCCAGGAACCTGTGGAAGAGGTGGAACCGGAGGATATCCTCGCCGTTCCCGCTACCTTGCACGCTCCCGTCCCGCTCAACCTTCCGCCGGAAGCAGTCTCTGCCGGGTCAAGTCCGCGACGGAAATGGATTTGGGCGTTGGCAGGACTGATCTTGGCGGGAATTGCGGGTGCTGCCGTCGAACTGGGTGCGCTCCATCATCGCGACCACTGGATCTCCTTGAAAGTCCCATCCATCTTCGCCAAGAGCCAGCCAAAAATCAGTTCGACCAGTTCGCAGGCCATTTCCGATTCTGAGAAAAGCCAGGCTCGCGACCTCTACCTCAAAGGTCGTTACGAATGGAATCAAAGAACTCCCGATAGCCTCAACCGCGCATTGGATTCCTTCACCCAGTCGGTCGTGCATGACCCTGGCTATGCCCCGGCCTATGTAGGGCTGGCCGATACCTACGACCTGCTGCGGGAATACTCCACCATGCAGGAAAGCGACGCCTATCCGCGAGCCATCGCTGCAGCCCAGAAGGCCGTGGAACTGGATGACTCCCTTGCCGAAGCCCACCGTGCATTGGCCTTTGCCGAGTTTTACGGCAACTGGAATTTTGTGGACGCAGAAAAAGAGTTCCGTCGCGCCATCCAGCTAAATCCCAACGACCCCGTAGCTCGCCGCTGGTATGCCAATGCTTTTGCTGCTCTCGGGCAATTGCAGAAGAGCCTGGAACAGATCGACAAGGCCCAGGAGCTGGACCCGACTTCTCACTCCACTCTTTCCGACAAGGGCGTTATGCTGTTCCAGGCCGGCAAAAGGGAGGAGGGCCTCGCGCTGCTAAAGGAAGTAGAGCGCACAGACCCGGAGTTCCTCTCACCCCACGTTTACCTTATGAACTTGAGATTCGAGCTTCGCGAGTATCCCGCCTACCTCGATGAAGGCGAGAAAGCGGCGGAGATCACGAACGATTTTATTCTGAAAGACACGATTACGTCGGCACGAGCCGGATACGCTCGGGATGGTGAGCGCGGATTGTTGAAGAATTTGTACGCCAAACAAAAACAATATTACTTGGCTGGAAAACTTTGGGGAACCATGTTGGCCAAGACCTGCGTCATGATGGGCAGGAAGCAGGAAGCGTTGCAACTTCTAGAAGAAGGTTACGCGCATCGTGAATCGCATGTCCTCTTTTGCCTGACGCATCTTGACCTGCTCAGCCTGAAAGATGAGCCGAGGTACAAGGCGCTGGTGAAGAAGATCAATTTCCCGTCCTACTCCGATGGATTGCCAAGCGCTTCCCCAGGAACGGAAAAGTCCCCTCTTCAAGCTTCGTACTAGCCTCACTCACGCGCGCCTGCAAAGGCTTTCAGCGCCAAACGACCGAAAAGCAGATGGCTGCGATGGGCGCCGAGCGTTCGCGGCCGTGGAGCCGGCGACCGTGCCAGAGACCCATGGACATAGAACCCAACTACAGCAACTACGTTCGAATCGAATGCTGAATGAAATCAAATCAATCAGATTGCGCTGCTTCGCGCCCCCGTTCGCGCGCTGTCATTGTCGCCAAACTCAGAATAGGGTTCAATGGCGGCCCTCACATCTGTGAGTCCCGCCAGTCCCAATGCTTGATTCCAACGCTTCCAATGTCTGTTGAGGCCGTGCCTTGAATCGGTCCGTGACGGACGAAGCGATTCTGTCTACTTTGCCAGCGAAGTCACTTAACCGCTATAGTAGCTATCACCCCGAGAAACTTTTGCGAGGAATTCCCGTTGAATTCGCGCGCACCCTCCAGTTCCGGAATTCCCCCCTCAATCGGCCCGTTTCGCATCGCGCGCCTTCTCGGTGTGGGAGGAATGGGCGTCGTCTATCTCGGCGAGCGAATGGAGCAATTCTCCCAGCAGGTGGCCATCAAGATTCTCCATCCTCATCTCTTTCCAGCCGCGGCGGATGCCAAACTGGAGCGCGAAGGAGAACTGCTCGCGGCGCTTGAGCATCCAGGCGTCGTCAGGCTGCTCGACCTGGGCGTAACAGAGAACGGCCTGCGTTATATCGTCATGGATTACGTGGACGGGGTCTCGATCGATGCCTACTGCGACCATCATCGGCTTCCTCTGGCCCGCCGAATCCAGCTTCTACTCGATGTCTGCGAAGCCGTTGAGCACGCCCACCGGCATCTGGTAGTTCACGCCGATCTCAAGCCGGAAAACATCCTCGTCACCGCGGATGGAAAGCCCATGCTGCTCGATTTCGGCGTGGCGGCCATCCTTTCCGAGCTTGGTGCGGCCCATCCCCATGCGAACGCACTCGCTTGGAACGAATCGGGCGGAGGCGAGTACACCCCGCTCTACGCCAGCCCCGAACAACGCTCCGGCGAGCGCCTCACCGTGGCCAGCGACATCTACTCCCTGGGACTCGTCGCCCAAGCCATACTGACCGGCTTGCAGCCGGAGCCGCTGCCCATCGGCGTTCTGCACTCCAATTCAGGGGCCGCGGTGCCGCCCGCCGCATGGAGAAAACTGCGGACTCTAAGCCACTCTTCTCTTGAACCGATTGCCGAAGCACGCGCAACAACGCCGTCCGGATTGATGACTGCCATCCATGGCGATCTTGAAGCGATTCTGGCCAAGGCGATGCGCCTCCATTCAAAAGAGAGATTTCAAAGCGCACAGGAACTGCGCGATGAATTCGAGCGATCTCTTCTTGGTTACCCAATCCTCACGCGTCCAGCGTCACGGACCACCCGCGTCTACAAGTGGGTGCTCAGGAACCGGCTTGCCGCCAGCCTTGGAGGCGTCTTTCTGCTCGCCGTCTTGTTCAGCATCGCCGGAGTCGTCTTTCAGGCTACCGATGCAGCCCGCAAGCGCCAGATCGCCCAGACACGCCTCCACGAACTGGTCCGCCTCACCGATCTCCTCGCCGGAGACCTCTATGATTCGGTGCATGGATTGGAGGGTTCGGAGTCCGCTCAGGCCGCGCTGTTAAACAGCGCCCATCAAACCATCGACAAGCTGGCCGACGAAGATCAACACGACGCGCAACTTGAACTGGAGCTGGCCCATGAATACGAAAAACTGGCCCGCCTGGAACTCAGCCGCAAGCCCCTCACTGCGGAAGCAGTACAGAAGGCCAAGGAAGATATTGGAAAAGAGGCCTCAATTCTCAAACAACTGGACAGCAGCGATGCGGAAGTCGCGGGCATCAACGCGAGGCTGCCTCAACTGATAAAGTCCAGCGAGGACGCCCTGAAAAACCAAGCTCGCTAGCGAACTCGAGCTATCCTTGGGTCAGCCGCCTTGCCTCGGCGATCTCATCGGCCACGATCTTGCTTTTCACCGGCCCTGAAAGTCGAGCCAGCACGGCCTGCGCCGTCTTGGTGGCCTGCGCAGGCTCACCGGCAGCGGCCTGAGCCTTGGCCAGCGTCAACATCTGGCTGGGCATCGGCTTGGCAAAGGCGTTGACCGCTCGTTGCGCAAAGCTCAGCGCCAGTTGCTTCTCCTTGAGCGACGAGCCAAGCTCCATTAAGTCTTCGGCCGCAAATCCCAGAGCATCCGGAGAGGCGTCCTTGCTCTCCGCAAGGCGCACAGCCTCTTCCATCCCTTTCCGTTCCGCGTCCTTGCCTTCAACCCTGTGCCCCAGCTTCATCTCGGCCCGCCCTACCGTCATCAGGTTTTCAGCCTGGATCATCTGCCAAAGCACATTCTGCGGACTGCGTTGCAAGAGCACTGCCAGCAGTCCCAGCGCCTCGCGGGCGGTCTCGGCAGACTCAGGCTCTTTGCCGTATCGAGCATACTCGATCGCCAGGTCGGTCTCGACGGCTACCAGATCGAAGCGCGCACGGTTGTCCAACTCGGCCTTTGCAATCGAGTCCCGGAAACCTGCCTGGCCCTCGCGCGCCAGCGCAATTCCCTCCGCCATTGGCCCGATCCGTATCTCCATCAACCCCAGCCGGGCGTGCATATAGTTCCGGCCCCGGTTAAAGACGGTAGTATTGCGTTTTTCAGGCGAAAATTGCTGCATGAAGTTCAGCCCGTGGCGATAGTAACTCGCCGCAAGCGCAGGGTCGGTGTCTTCAACCAGAGCCCCAAGCAGGTAGTCGCCCACCACAAGTCCGGTACTGCACAAGGCGGCCTTGGGGTCGGCCTTGTCGCATAGTTCGTCATAGGTATTCGATAGGTTGTAATACTGGATCGCCTTGTCGATGTCCGCCGTGGCGAACCCCCGCGTAGGATCATAGACGTTGCCCAGCAGGTCGGTGATGCTCGATACCTTTCGCAACATCTCCGCAGTTGCACGCGGATCACGGCTCATCAGGCGGGCAGTCGCAAGCGCCGACTGCAGAACCGGCTCCGCGCGAATCGCGTCTCCGTTGCCCAGATAAGTGCCTCCCAGCGCCGTTTGCGCCTTCATCAGCAGCATCAGAGACTCAAGATCCCCCGGATGCTTGTTGACTCTCGCTTCGCCCAGCGAGATAGCCTTGTTCAGAGTCCCGATCGCCTCGGGAACATTGCCCAGGTTCTGGCTGTAAGGATCGCCCAGCAGGTCGCCCATCTCCGTAAAGCCGCGAATCGTATCGGTTTCGAGGTCCGACCCCGGTGCGATGCTGGCCAGGCTGTCCAGATACGCCAGCGCCTGCGTCACGGCCCTCCGCTGCGCTTCGATCGACCCCGGGATCACATTCAGTTTTTCGAAATAATCGAACAACAGCATGTGCGTAAGCTGTCGTTCATCCTCGACACCCTTCTCGGCACGAAGCTCGTGCAGATGCGCCAGGTGACCCTGCCAGGCCATCGCGCTCAGCCCTGCCGCCAGTACAACCAGCGCCTCAGCCGCTGCTCGCACTGGCCATCGATACCGCCGGTAGAACTTGGCCGTGCGATACCTGAGCTTTCCCTCCCGCGCCGTCACCGGGCGATCCAGCAACACACTCCAAAGATCTTCGGCCAGCGCATTCGTCGTCGGATACCTCGCCTCGGCCTCGTAGCGAATCGACTTGGCTACAATCGCATCCAGATCCCGCGCCAACTGGGCATCGATCTTCCGCGCCGGCGTCCGCTCCGCAGCCACTTCGGACGGTGGTTTGAAGCGGCCTTCCTTGAGCCGCTCCAGGTAGAGCCCGATCGGCAAATCCTCCAGTCCCTCCGGCAAACGCCCCGCGATCAGCCGGTAGAGCATCACGCCCAGCGAATACACGTCGGCAGCGGTCGAAACCCGTGCTCCCTGGATATGCTCCGGGCTCGCATAGCGGACCGTAACCGCACGCATCCCCGCGAGGGTCATTGCCGAATCCGCATCGCCCTCCGGCCCCATCTGTTTCAGCGTCCCAAAATCCATCAGCTTGATCTGGCCCCCCTCCGAGGCCCCCTCCGAGTCATTGTCGGTCACCATCACATTGCCCGGCTTGAGGTCGCGATGCAGAATCAGGTTCCTATGTACATAACCCACTGCATCGCACAGTTGCAGCATCCAGCGCAAAATCTGGTCGATACTCGTGGCTGGGTCGTCGCCTGCCTCATCCAGGCGTCGCCCTTGGACATACTCCATCGCCACATAGGGAAAGCCCTCCTCGGTGACGCCGCCGTCCAGCAGTCGCGCAATGTTGGCGTGTTCCAGCCTGGCCAGCGTTTCTCGTTCCACCAAAAACTGCGCAACCGCGGGAGAAGAGCGCAGATGCCGTCCAATCAGCTTGATGGCCGCATGCTGCGCAAAGCCGCCCGAGACGCGCTCGCCCAGGTAGACCACCCCCATGCCGCCGCGTCCCAGCAGCCGCTCCAGCCGGAACGATCCAAGCACGCGTCCAATCCAGCGATCGTCGCCGCTCTCCCGGTCATCCGCCTCGTTCCGCTCCAGAAGATTGTCAGGGTCTGCAGGTGTACCTGCCGAAATCAGCTCTTGGACGGAATCATCGGCTTCCAGCAGCGCCAGAACGCTCGCGCGCATCGCGGCGTCCCCGCCGCACCACTCCATCAGTTTCTGCGCGCGTTCCTCAATCGGCAGTTCGAACGCACGATGAAAGAGCTCTTCGCTCTGCCTCCATCGCCTTGTCGAATCCCCATCGGCCTGTCGAGGCGCGCGCTTCGTCTCCCCGCTGTCGATCTTTCCCAAGGAGTCGGAGTCCATCAGGCCATCTCGCCCCTGGGCGCGGACTTCAGCTCCTGAAAGAGCCAGCTCCGCGAAAACTTCAAATCCCGCTCTGCCGTAGCCAACGAAATCGAAAGCACATCCGCTGATTCTTCCATCGTCAACGCCAGAAAGAAACGCAGCTCCACCAGGTGCGCCTTGCGCTTGTCCAGCACTTCCAGCCGGTCCAGCGCACGGTTCAGGTCCAGGATCTCGGCAGAGGAAGTTCCCACCCACGCCACTTCATCGGAAAGCGGCAGCTTGATCGCCCCCGGTCCGCCGCGCCGCTCCGCCAGATGGGCCCGCGCATGGTCTTTCAGGATATTCCGCATCATCCGCGCGGCAAAGGTATAGAAGTGTCCGCGGTCATGCCAGGTAATCTTGCGCTGGTTCAACAGGCGCAAGTAGACCTCGTTCACCAGCGCCGTAGGCTGCAGCGTGTGGTCTTCGCGTTCGCGTCGCATGTAACCCTTGGCAATGCGATGCAATTGACTGTAAACCAGCGGAATCAGGCTCTCCAGAACCTCCGGATCACCTTCCCGCCAGCGTGCCAGCAGCTGGGTTACTTCGCCTTCTGACTCAGCCATCAGACCGCTTCTCCCGTGACCTTTCCCGGGCGCAGACCATCTCGTTGCGGCCTATTTCTACCCTGGGGGTGGATGTCAAAGGCAACACAAGCAGATGTCAGTCGGACTACATCTGAAGGAGAAATGCTACGCACTGCCTTGAGGACGGATTACGTCTTCAAAGTAACGTTTACCATACGGCGAATGCATTAGGCATTCCCCAAAAGATCGGTTACACCATAACCAGAAAGTTACTCCCCCGGTTACCCATCACTGGACATGTGGCACAGGGTTGCGATCCGGATGAGCCGGGTCCTTCACGACCACCCCACCCTTCATTACAAATGGAACGTGGTACATCACAGTAATATCCCTCAGCGGATCTCCGCTCACAGCAATCATGTCCGCAAAATGTCCCGGCTCAATCGACCCGAACTGCTTGTCCTTGCCCAGCAAAGTCGCCGCATTGATTGTCGCCGCCTGCAGTGCGCCCAGCGTCGTCATTCCGCCCGCCACCAACGCGCCAAACTCCCGCGAAACCGACTCATCCACATCGCCGTCGTCCACCCCGTAAGCGATCTTCAAGTGATGCGCCAGCGCCAGTTTGAATGCCGGCCCCTGCGCCGCCAAAATCTCTTGCCCCTTGGCAAAGCTGTCCGGATCGCGCCCCTTCGACAATCCCGTCTCCATATCGTGCTGGAAGCAATAAAGCGTTGGCACCAGCCAGGTCCCGTGCTCCTCCATCAGCGTCGCGCCTTCCTCATCGAGCATCGTCCCGTGTTCAATCGAGTCCACGCCCGCCCGCACTGCCGCCTTGATCCCCTCCGCACCCTCAGCATGAGCCATGACTTTTCTCCCGGCCCGGTGGGCCACTTCAACAGCCTTCGCCATCTGCGGCTCGCTCAGCTCCTGCACATGAAAATCGGAGATCGGGTCCATCACGCCGCCCGTAGCCATCAGCTTGATCCAGTCCGCGCCATACTTGATATCCCGGCGAACCACTCGGGCAACATCGTCGACCGTATCAGCAATATTCTTTCCACGCGGCACATCCAGATCTGGCGCAAAGGGAGCCCCGTCGCCATGGCCGCCGGTAATCGAAATGCAGCTTCCCGCAGCCGAAATCCGCGGCCCCTGAATCAGCCCGCGAGTCACCGAATCCCGCAGCGCAAACTGCGGATAGTCGGCAGGCCCCTCGCAGGCATCGCGCACCGCCGTAAACCCGTGGTCCAGCCAAAGCCGCAAATTGTAAACGCCCCAAAGCGTAGCCTGCGGCGCGGAAGTCCGAAGCTCGGCAGCCAAAGACTGGCTGGTAGGGTTGGAAAGAATATGCCCGTGCGCATCGATCAGCCCGGGCAACACGGTGTAAGCCGAAAGATCCGTCACCGGAACACCGGCAGGAGCCGCGTCGGAGATCGCCAGCACGCGATCCCCAGCCACCACAACATAAACATGGCTCCGCACACCCCCAGTGCGAACATCCACCAACTTGCCGGCCAGGATCGCCGCAGTCGGAGCCGGTTCAGTTTTGGAAGCTTGAGCAAAACCAAGAGTAGCGCAGACCAGAAAGCAGCCCAGGGAGGGGAGGAGACGGCAAAGATTCATGATTGAGCCGAAGTTAACATGCGGATGGATGCGGAGCAAGCACGATAAGCAACCCCAGCGCCAAAGGCGTGCCGTCCTCCCGGCCTAGGCCATCGCCCCGGGCTCATGAGCCAAACCAGAGACCCAAGGGCCGAAAGCCGGCGCTATCCCCTAGGCCGCAGGCTCCACGTCCGGTGCCGCCAGCTTCCGCGGCCAAAGCGCATCCAGCAACAACAAACAAGCCCCCGCCACAATCGCCGAATCCGCCACGTTGAAATCCGGCCAATGGTAATGCACGATGTGGACCTCCAGAAAATCCACCACCGAAGCAAACCGGATGCGGTCGTAATCGTTCCCAATTGCCCCGCCCAACACCAGCGCCAGCGCCACCGTCGTCAGCGTAAACCGCCGTCCCATCTTCACCAGAGCAATCAAAACCGCCACCGCCGCCAGCGTCGAAAACCCAATCAGCACCCAGCGCACATGCTCCGGCGACGCCGAATCCGAAAACAGCGAGAACGCCGCCCCGTCATTCAGCACATGCGTAATCCGAAAAACCTTCGGAATCACCGGAATCGCGGAACCAAGCTCGATATGGCGGGTAACCCACCATTTCGTCCACCGGTCCAGCACCACCACAACAAAAGAAATCAACAGCAGCCACGGCAAAGATGAGCCTCGCCTATCGCTCAAGCGCTCACCTCGTCGCCGCCCACGGCACCCACAGGAGGCTCAATACCCATTGCCGTCAGCGCACCACGGCAGCGTGCGCACACCTTCTCCCATAGGCCGCAATTGGCGACGTCCTGCTTGTAATATCGCCAGCAACGCTCGCATTTTGTGCCAGACTCGCAAGCTCTATGAACAACCACCCAAGGCGCGGATTCAACGGCAGTCTCCCCTTCCCATGCAACCGCCGGAAAAATCTCCACATCCTCGGAAACGTTGAAGAATTCCTCCAGCGCCGCCTTGGGCAGGGAATCAAGAAGTCGGAAGTCGCTCGAACTGGCATAGATTGAGAGCGAAGCCTCCAGTCCTTTGCCGATGTTGCCTTGCTTTCGTTCGGCTTCAAGCGAGGTGAAAACCACATCGCGCACTGCAAAAATCCGTTTCCACTCTTCGAGCAGCGCCGCCGGGTTTTCCGGATAAATCTCCCCCGGAGCAGGGAACAGCGCCAGATGCACACTAGCCTCGCGCCCCTCCACCTTCGGCAAATAGTCCCAAACCTCATCTGCGGTAAAGCTAAGAATCGGCGCCAGCAGCCGCGTCAGCGTCTCGGTGATCTTCCAAAGCACCGTCTGTGCCGACCGCCGCGCCTTCGAAGAAGGAGCAAAAGTGTACATTCGGTCCTTCAATACATCCAGGTAAAACGCGCTCAAATCCGCAATCGCAAACTCATTCACCGCATGGTAAATCCGGTGAAATTCAAACCCCTCATACCAGCGCAGAACCTGCTCAGTTAGCTCCCGAGTCCGCGCCAGCATGTACTTATCCAGCGGCTCTAGATCTTCAAAAGCAACTGCCTCGGAAGCCGGCTCGAACTCATGCAGATTCCCCAGCAGAAACTTGAAAGTATTGCGCAGCTTGCGATAGATATCCGCGCAGCGCTTCATCAAATTCTCACTGGCCGCCATATCCTCGCGGAAATCGATCGACGCAACCCAGAGCCGGACGATCTCCCCGCCCATCTTTTCCGCAATCTCCACCGGATCGACGCCATTGCCCAGCGACTTCGACATCGCCCGTCCCAGCTCATCCAGCGTCCACCCGGCCGTAGCCACATGCGTATAAGGAGCCTTCCCGCGCAGCGCCACCGAAGCCAGCAAGGACGAGTGGAACCACCCCCGGTGCTGGTCCCCGCCTTCGAGATACAAGACTGTCCGGTCAGGCCGGTTATAAGCATCCTTCAGATCGCGGTCCGTTTCCGCCACTGCATGCCAGCTCGAACCGGAATCGAACCAAACATCCAGAATGTCGGTTTCCTTGCGAAATTCCCTCCCGCCGCACCTGGCGCAGACCCTCCCCGGGCCGAGCAGTTCCTTCACCGAAGTCGTATGCCACGCCTCCGCCCCTTGCTCCTCAAAGAGCTTCACGATCCGCGCATTCAGCGCCGCATCCTCCACCGGTGCATTGCAAGCCGTACATAAGAAGACAGCAATCGGCACCCCCCAGATCCGCTGCCGGCTGATGCACCAATCCGGTCGCGTAGCGATCATGTTGGTAATCCGTTCCTGCCCCCAGGCCGGATCCCACTTCACCTTGCCAATCTCTTCAATCGCGAGCTGCCGAAAAGTCGTATCCGAGTCGTCCGCCCTCAAAACCGGCGTCTCCAGCCCAATAAACCACTGCTCCGTAGCTCGGAAGATCACCGGCCGGTGGCATCGCCAGCAATGCGGATAGGAATGATGAATCTCCCCATGCCCCAGCAGCGCCCCACGCTCTTTCAGCAATTCAGTGATCAGCGGATTGGCCGCAAAGACCTTCTTCCCCTCAAAAGCCGGCAATTCCACTTCGCGCCACGCAGAGGTATCTACATGGATAACCCCCGCGTTATCCACTCGCGTCGTAGCATCCAGCCCGTACCGCACGCCAGTATAAAAGTCATCCACGCCATGCGAAGGGGCCGTGTGCACCGCGCCCGTCCCCTGGTCCGCCGTCACATAATCGGCATTGACTCCCAGCACGCTCCGATCCAGAAACGGATGCTGAAACGTAGCCCGGTCCAGCCGATCCCCGGGAAACTTTGCCAGCACTTGGGGCTCACCCAGCTTAGAAGCCGTAGCCACCTGTGCCGCCAGCGCAGCCGCCACAATGTAAACCGGCGCATCGCGCTCCTGCCCGGCCGCAAGCGCCACATACTCAAAATTAGGGTGAAACGCCACGGCCATTGAAGCCGGCAGCGTCCACGGTGTAGTCGTCCAGATAATCGTGTAGACTTCGCGCCCTCTGAGGGCCGAGGCAGCCTCTTCGCCCAGCGCCTCCTCACCCGAAGTCATCCGGTACCGCACATAAATCGAAGGGCTGGTGTGCTCCGCATACTCAATCTCCGCATCCGCCAGCGCCGTGCGGTCATGGATGCACCAGTAAACCGGCTTCAAACCCCTGTAAACAAAGCCCTTTTCCAGAAATCCGTAAAACGTCTCGAGCGTCCTGGCCTCATAATCCCGCGACATCGTCTTGTAAGGATCGCTCCAGCGTCCAAAGACCCCAAGCCGCTCCAGTTGCGAGGTCTGCAGGTTGACATACTTCTGCGCGTAAGCGCGGCAGGCTTCGAGAACCGCCGGCACCGGCATCTCCAGCTTCTTCCGCCCTAGCTGCTCATCCACCTTGATCTCGATCGGCAGCCCATGGCAGTCGAAACCCGGCACATAAGGCGAGTCGAACCCAGCCATCGTCTTCGACTTCACCACAAAATCCTTCAAACCGTGGTTAAGCGCGTGCCCCAGGTGCATCGGTCCGTTGGCATACGGAGGCCCATCGTGCAGCAGATAGCTCGACTTGCCGGAAGCCGTTCCCCGCAAACGCGCGTAAATATCCAGCTCTGCCCAGCGCTTGATCCGCAGTGGCTCGTTCTGGGGCAAATTCCCCTTCATCGGAAAATCGGTCTTCGGCAACGTCAGCGTTGCCTTCAGTTCTGGCACAGCAGGCATTCGTACTCCCAAATTCGATCGCGAAAGGTCCAATTTCCAGTGTAACCAACTCAGAAAAGAAAATCCGGTAACTACCGGCGCTCGGTATCGTCTATTGTGGGTAGGGTCTGTTTCCGGGCAACAAGTGGTCTGCCAATGTGTAATATTGGACAACAAATCACTAGACCGCCAAAATGGCGCCGGAAACGAGACAGCAAGGCAGCCGCTCCCTCATAATAATGGAGTGGGTTCTCTCGATCTCGAGGGGGCCCCAAGCCGCCCCGACGTATTTGGGAGAGACAAGAACCGGCAGAAACTATGGCAAATGATCCCAACTTCCCGGGCGAAACCGGCCACGAGCTAGACGCCTTCCTTGGCAAGGCCTTCGAAGAAAAGTCCGTCTTTGCCGACCTCTTCGACAATATTCATGAGGTCTTTTTTCCGACCAAGCTTCCGCCCCTCGAGCTGACCAGCACCCCCATCCCGGTCGCCGACCCCATGGCGGTCAAGCGCAGCCCGCTCTCGATCACGCTCTCGGCAGTTCTCAACCTCGGCATTTTGGCGCTGCTCCTGTTCGCCTTCCGCAACCAGATTCCAGTCATCAAGAACATGAATCTGTCTGGAATCGACGTCAACATCAAACCGTACATTCCAACTACCCCCAAAGCCGGCAAGATGGGCGGCGGCGGCGGCGGCGGCGCCCACGATACCGTTGCTCCGATCAAAGGCCATCTGCCCAAGATCGATAAGGATCCCCTTATCCAGCCTCAGGCGATCACCGTCAAGGATCCGATTATTCCCGCCACCCCGGCCATCAACATCCAGCCCAACATCAAGCTCCCCGATAACCCCAACCTGCCCACTATCGGCGTCACCAACTCGCCCAACGTGACCCTCGCCTCCAACGGCCAGGGCAGCGGAGGCGGCATGGGTACCGGCAACCGCGGCGGTTTAGGCAGCGGTAACGGCAACGGATACGGCCCCGGTACCGGCGGCAACGTAGGCGGCGGCCTCTACCAGGTAGGCAACGGCGTCAGCCCGCCCCGGGCAATCTTTGCCCCCGAAGCCGAATTCTCCGACGAAGCCCGCCGCGCCAAGTACGAGGGTACGGTAGTCGTCAGCGTCATCGTAGACGCCCAGGGCAATCCCCAGGATGTCCACGTAGTCCGCACCCTCGGCATGGGCTTGGACGAAAAAGCCATGGAGGCGGTCCAGAAGTACAAATTCAAACCCGCCATCGAACTTAAATCCGGAAGAGCCGTCCCAGTCCCAATCCAAGTAGAAGTCCGCTTCCGCCTCTACTAGTCCCCAGTGTGTTGAGTTCCGCTTCCACGAACCCCTCCGGAGGGAGCCGGGGGTTGAGGCCCCTGCAGGTGGCTCAAAATCAGCGGGGCTTCAGCCCCGGGCCTTTTCTCCATTCGCCCGCAAATCTGGGTGGGAAACCATCCATGCACGCATCAGTGCCGAACCGCAAGAGGGCACTATCCCAGCACCATCACCGGCTGAAACAGCGTCCCAGCCACTCTCTTCGCCACCGCCGCCAGCTCCCTCTGCCCTGCAAACACCTTCACCATCGCCGCATCCGAAAACTCCGCCAGATTCGCCTGCCCGCCATTCCTGAGCTTTCCCAGCGCCACCGAATCCCCCGAAACACAAGGCATCGCCGGCAGCAAGGTCCGCGGATGCACCGTCGCCCGCTCAATCTCCAACCCCAACTCCGCAAGTGCCTCCAACGTCCAGGCCTCCTCGATCGTAAAAACTCCAGCCTGCGTCCGTCGCAAGCTGCTCAGGTGCCCTCCGCAGCCCAGCGCCACCCCTAGCTCGTGGGCCACCGACCGCACATACCCACCGGCGCTGACCCTCATCTCGAAACTCGCCGTATCCAAAACCAGATCCGTGACAACGAACTCATGAACATGAATCGTCTTGGGCTTCAATTCGACCGGCTTGCCTGCGCGGGCCAGTTTGTAAGCCGGCTTCCCACCAATCTTTTTCGCCGAAAACACCGGAGGCATCTGCTCCATCTCACCGCGAAAGGGAAGAGCCGCCTCGCGCACCTGCTCCAGAGTCAACGAAGGCTCCGAGACCGTCCCAACAGTCTTGCCCTCAGCGTCGTACGTATCCGTAGCAAAGCCAAACCGGATCGTCCCGGTATACGACTTGTCGGCCATCGAAAAGAACTGCGCCAGGCGCGTATATTTCCCCAGCAGCAGCGGCAGAACCCCTGTAGCCATAGGGTCCAGCGTTCCCAAATGCCCCACCGACTGCTCACCGGCAATCCTGCGCACCCGGCTCACGACATCATGCGAAGTCATCCCACCCGGCTTATCGACCACCAATAGCCCATTCACTTATCCAGTCTAGCCGGTTCCAAACCGCGAAAATCTCAACCGACAGGCCCTATTCGGTCCGCAGCGCCCGCATCGGGTCCACACTTGCGGCGCGGCCCGCAGGCACTGCGCTCGCCACCATCGCGACCATCGCGACACCCACCACCGCCAGCAGATAGCTCACAGCATCCAGCGGCTTCACGCCATACAGCGACGACGACAACGCACGCCCCACCAGCATCGCCAGCGGAACGCCCACAAACACCCCCGCTATCGTCAGCAGCAAGCTATCCTCGAGAATCATCCACACCACCTGCCCACGTCTCGCGCCCACGGCCATGCGCACGCCAATCTCCGCCGTCCGCATGTTCACGCGATAGGCTAGCGATCCATAAAGCCCGGTCGCCACCAGCACCACAGCCAGAAATCCGAAGAAGCCGGCCAGCCGCGCAAAGAGCAGCTGACTGGAAATTGTGCTGTCGTACTGCGCACGCTGGGTCATTGGCCGGATCAGCGGCAGATTGGGATTCAGCTCCTGCAGCGCCTGCCGCGCCGAGGGCAAGATCGCAAGCGGTTCGCCGCGCACGCGCATCTCCGCGTGCATTGCCCCGGTGATGGGAATCTGAGCATACATATACCATGCCATCGGGATCGGTTCTTCGTCGATGCTCCGGTACTTGTGGTCCTTCACCACGCCAACAATCGTCATCTCCCAGTCGATATCCTCAGGTCCGATGCGATGGCCCAGAGGATTCTGATTGGGAAAGAAGCGGTTGGCAAACTGCTCGTTGATAATGCCCACATGCGGCGAAGTCGCCGTGTCGGAATCGGTAAAATCGCGCCCTGCCAGCACCGGCACGCCAAGCGTGCGAAAGAACTCCGGCCCCACCACATTGCTTCGAACCGTCCTCGACGATCCATTCGCAATATCCGGCAACTTCCCATCCACCTTCATGTCGCTGTTGTCGGACCCCCCTGAACCGAGGCGTTCTTCCATGATCGTGACCGACTCCACGCCAGGCAGTGCGCGCAGCTTCTCCATCAGCTTCACGTAAAACGCATTGCCCTCCGGAATCGATTTGATGTTCGGCTGCACTCCAAAGACCACCAGCCCATCGACCTGCATCCCCAGCGGAGTGTTTTCGAGATTGCGCAGCGTGCGAATCAACAGCCCTCCGCAGACCAGCAGCACCACGCAGATCGCCATCTGCAGGGCCACGATGATTCTCCCCGCGCGTGATTTGCCCGCGTCCACATTGGACGTAGCCGCTGAAGTCTTCAGCGCCAGTTCCGCTCCGCCTGCCAGCGCCACACGCAGCGGCGCAAGCCCAAACAGCATCGCCGCCAGCACCAGCATGCCCAGCGTGAACAGCATCACCGTCCTGTCCGGCGCCAGGCTGGACTCGATCTGCGCCCACCTGCCCAGCACGCGTGTGGCCATCTCGGCAAAGCCCCAGGCCAGCGCGCCGCCCGCAGAAACCAAAATCAGGCTCTCCGCCAGCAGTTGCCGCAGCAACTCGCCGCGTCCAGCTCCCAGCGCTTGCCGCAGCGAAAACTCGCGCTGCCGCGCCGCATTCCGCGCCATCAACAGCATCACCACATTGGTCATCGCGATCAGCAGCACCAGCCCCACCATCGCCATCAAAATGCGCAGAGGACTGCCGTACCGCATGTCATATCCAGGAAAATTCTTGGCGTCGATCACGCTCAAGACCGGCGGCTTCTCGCCCTGTGCCGGTGCGCCAATACCGGTGTAAGCCGCTCTCTGAAAAACCGGCTGCAACTCGGCCACTGCCTGTGTCCGCGCCACGCCCGGAGCAAGACGCCCAATGAGCCGCAGGCACCACCAGGTGGAGTTCGTAACATAAGTTTTACCATCCTGCAGCGGATTGCCCCAGGCATTCAACTCCGGTCGGTTCTGCAGCGGAATCCAGAAATCCGTCGATCCACCGCCTTCGACGCCTTCAAATCCTTCCGCGGCAACTCCGACAATCGTGATCGCCACACCATTCACATACAGTGTCGTTCCCAGCAACTCAGGGTTGCGCGCAAACCGCCGCGTCCAGTAGTTGTAGCTGACGACGGCAATCGGCGCATGATTCGTCTCGTCCTCATCGCTGAAGCCGCGGCCGCGAATCAGCTTCACGCCCAGCCCGGAAAAGAACCTGCCGCTCACCATGTCGCCTTCCGCCTCTTCCGGCAGCGCTCCATAGCGTACCGCGACCTTGCTGTTCGACAACGGCACAAACGCCATCACCGGCGAGAGCCCCCGGCTTTGCCGCCGCAGGGTGTCGTAAACAGAATAGGAAAACGTCTCATTGGAATCGATGGTGCCGGCCTTGCGGGGAGGGTTGGAAAGTCTCAAGTACACCAGGGCGTCTGGATCGGCCACCGGCAGCGACCGCAGCAGCACCGCATTCATCACGCTGAAAACCGCCGTGTTTGCGCCAATCCCCAGCGCCAGCGTAAGAGTCGCCGTGACCGCAAATCCAGGGCTCTTCCAGAGCGACCGCAGGGCAAACCGCACATCGCGAAGCAGCTTGTCCAGGCCCACCCATCGGTCCTTCATATAGAACCGTTCCCGCGCCGCCCCGACGTTGCCAAACTCGCTCTTCGCCTTCCGCCGCGCTTGACCGTCGCTCAAGCCTTCATGCCGCAGCTCGTCAGCTTCGAGTTCCAGATGGGCCCTGATCTCTTCGGCAAAATCCTCTGCACTCCGCCTGCGCCTGAACATGCTATGCCTCCTCGGCCTGCAGCCCGTTGCCCGGTTCGAGAATCAAACCCATCGCCCGCGTCAGCCGCCGCCACTCGCCAATCTTCTCCCCCAGCTGCTCGCGCCCCTTCGCCGTCAGCGAATAGAACCGCGCCTTGCGGTTGTTCTCGCTCACGCCCCACTTGGCGCTGATCCACTTCTTGTCTTCCAGGCGCTGCAGGGCCACATACAGGGAGCCGTGATCCACCAGAAACACATCTTCGGACTGGCGCTGAATCAGCCGCGCCACACCCTGCCCATGGCAAGGCCCCAGCACCAGCGTTTTCAGAATCAGCAGGTCCAGCGTGCCCTGCAGCAAGGCAATGCGATCGTCGTTATTCTCTTGGGTAGCCATTCGACCCAAGTATCCGCTCATTTGGGTAGAATGTCAACCCAAACAGAAAAATCCAGCGCTAACACGCTAGGTCTGGCTGAGGAGGGACTCTCGCCGATTCCCTCGAGCCGGTCTGGTACCAGCGCCCAATGCGCGCCGCCGTTCCAGCCGAGGGCATCGCCCCGGGGTCAGCAATGGCAGATAAGACGCCGACCGCCAAAGCCCCAATCCATCCTCGGTTCGACACCTTTAACGAACCGGCGAAAAGGAATTCACGCCCGATCGAATCTCATTGCAACGGGCGCTGCATGATCAACAAACGCAGCCATTCTCCAAATTTGCTCCCGGCCTCGGGCAGCAAACCCACCTGCTGAAATCCCAGCGAAGCATGGAGCCTGACCGACACAGGATTGACCCCACAAATGCAGGCCACCATCGAGTGCGAGCCTTTCTCCTTGCATTCCCGGATCAGCTCACTCAAAAGCGTCTTGCCGACACCGTGCCCAATGCAATCCGGGCGCACGTAAATGGAGTCTTCAACTGTGAAACGATAACCTTCGCGGGACCGAAACTGCGATGCATAGCAGAAGCCGACGATAAATCCCTCAAGCTCCGCCACCAGATACGGCAAACCGCGATCCAGAACTGCCTGCCGTCGCTTCCGCATCTCCGATTCATCGGGAGCAGTGATTTCGAAGGTTGCCGTGTTGGTTTCCACGAACTCAGCATAGATCGCGGTGACATAGGGCATGTCCGCGGAAGTAGAAGCACGAACCACGCATTTCGAATCATGGGGAAAGGCGTCTACAAGAGCCGGGGCGCCACTCGCAGATACTCTCTTGCTTTGACTCAAAATAGTTTGGCGGTGGATTGGATCGCTTGTTCCCACTTGATTGAAGCTGAATCAGATCCTCACTTCTTCCAGTACACTCCGAATCCTATAAAGAAGGGATAAGGCCACTGGCCCTGCCGCATCGCGGTCGCCAGCATGGCCTCAACTACGCGCGACGTCAGGATAGAATTGATTCAAAAGCTGGAATAAACGGATAAAGGTATGCGAGCAGTGCGGCTCAAGTTTGCGAGATAAGAGTGGAATTTGCGCAGGATGTCGTGCAGCGTGGCCTCGCGCGATATCGGATGATGCAGCAAGTCCTGACCGGAGTAAGCAAGTTGCGGCTTATGCAAAGCTGTCTGCGAAGATCGGCTTTTCCGGGCTCGTTGAGGTGCGGCCAAAGCAGGTCTGGGTTGCGGTTCAAGAGAGTGGTTGAGGGATCCCTGAAGCGCCTCAGAACCGACCGCATCAATCTGTATTGTCAGCCCCGGGTCGATCCGAACGTGCCAATTGAAGACGCGGCCGGCGCGGTCAAAGAGCTGATCACAGCAGGCAAAGTGTTGCACTTAGGTCTATCCGAGGCGAGTGCAAAGACAATCCGCCGCGCGCATGCGATTCAACCGGTGAGCGCAGTTCAGACGGAATATTCGCTCATGTAGAGCAGAACGGTGTACGGAAGACTTGTGGAAAGCTAGGAGTCGGCTTCTTGCCTTGGGGTCCAATGGGGCAAGGGTATCTCACTGTGAAAATCGATGCTCAAACGAAGTTCGACACAAAATGGACATTCGATCTGAATTCCCGCGCTTTTCTTCTGAAAACATTACAGCAGATATGCCGATGGTTGATTTTCTCAGACAGCTTCTCAAAAAAAGCATGCGACACCGGCTCAACTTTCGCTGGCTTGGTTGCTCGCGCAAAAGCCGCTCATTGGTCCGATTCCCGGCACTCGAAGCCGCGATCTCCTGCACCAGAACCTGAGAGCAGTCGATGTTCAGCGAACAGATGCGGAGCTTCGCGAGATCGAAACCGCTCTCTCTAAAATCGAAGTGCACGGCGGCCGGAGGAATGAAGAACGAACGCGGTTGACCAGACAGAATGACCGGTTATCGGATGATCATAGGTTCGCCAGGAACTTGGTGGACTGGCATACGGCCAAGAAGAAACTGAATCTGGTTTAGCTCGCCGCTGCTTGATGGCAGGAGCGGGCTCAGGTTCTCGCGTGCATTGGTCGCCATAAGCCGGCTGATGGAAGCCTTATATCGCTCCCAAGTGATGGTGAGTCCGGAAATTGACCCGCTACCCAATTCCTATTTCCCCCGGACGCCCACCTTGATTCAATCGTCTGCAACTAGCAGTCGAGCCCATGGACAGGTTCTTACAGGCTCCCGCCACCCGGTTGCCTTACCAGCGAAAGGAACTCCGCTCGCGTAGGCTGCTCCCGGAAGACCCCCACCATCGCCGAAGTCACCGTAGTCGACTGCTGCTTCTCGACGCCTCGCATCATCATGCACATGTGCCGCGCCTCGATCACTACACCCACACCCCGCGGTTCAATCGCTTCCTGGATGGCATCGGCGATCTGCCGCGTAACTCGCTCCTGCACCTGCAACCGCCGTGCAAAAACCTCAATCAGCCGCGGAATCTTGCTCAGCCCGATCACCTTGCCGTTGGGAATATAGGCCACATGCACGCGGCCCCAGAAGGGAAGCATGTGATGCTCGCAAAGCGAGTACATCTCGACATCCTTCACGATCACCATCTCGTCGTAATCCACATCGAAGAGCGCGCCCCGCAAAATCTGCGTAGGGTCCATTGCGTAGCCCTTAGTCAGAAAATTCATCGCCTTCTCGACGCGCGCCGGCGTAGCCAGCAATCCATCCCGCTCCGGATCTTCGCCATACCGGCCCAAGAGCTCGCGATACAGCTCCTCGGTTGAGAAGCCGCCCAGCCCAGTATCAGATTCCCGCAAAGCCGCCGCGGACTTTGAAGACTTGGTTACCACCATTGGTCGCGCCATTCAATGTTCCTTCTCTTTCCGTTATGACTCTGAAGGGTATGGGCTTGAACCCTTGAATATACAAACCCGCAAAGTCAGTGGGCCTCAGCCCCTCAGCATGATTAGCGAACCCTCGCAGAGTCCGCCTCGTAAAAGGGCACGACTTCCCTCGTGTCGATACGATGAATCGAATCAATGGGGCTTTAGCCCTTGACGGATTTCAAATGTTCCCATCGATTCATCTCAGAATCAAACCAAACTCAGCTTCCCGAATACTCAAAAAAGTTGTTCTCCGTCTCCTCGATGCGCACCTTCTCCAGCTTCGCCGGTTCAAGTGCCCCACGCAGCAGATCGTAGATCCCGATACATAGATTCTCCGTCGTCGACACCCGTTCAAGGAACAGCGGATCGAGGTTCAGATTCATGTGGTCGAATCGTTCCAACACTTCCTTGCCCACCACAGCATCGAGCGTCGCCATATTGATCACCATGCCTGTCGAAGCATCCACCCCGCCACCCACCGTCACTTCAATCCGGTAATTATGTCCATGTCCATGAGGATTGTTGCACTTCCCGAAAGTGGCGAAATTCTCCTCGACCGAAAGAGCATCGCTATGCAGTCGGTGGCTGGCGCTGATCGTATAGGCGCGCGTGAAATAAGCCTTCATGCCTCTCCGCGAAACTCGGCAAATATATCGTCCGTCTCGTAAACCCGAATCCGGTTCAACCTGGCCCCGCCGGCCGCGGTCACCGGCCCTTGCAGCCGCTTCCAAATCGCAATCGCCATATTCTCCGTAGTAGGAATCGCCTCCAGAAACTCCGGCGCTTCCAGATTCAGGTGGCGATGATCGTAGACCTCCAGCACCTCGCGTTCGATCACATCCTTGAGCCACTTCAGGTCCACCACAAAGCCGCTCACCGGATCGACAGCCCCGGTCACCGTTACTTCCAGCGTGTAATTGTGTCCATGCCCGTTCCGGTTGGCGCAGCGGCCAAAGACAGCCAGATTCCGCTCCTCCGTCCAGTTCGGATTCCAGTAATAATGCGAGGCCGAAAAAGTCGCCCGCCGCGTGAGTAAGATCATCCCGATTTTCTCTCCCTTAGTAAGATGCTGGCCGCCACAACTGGGTTCAGGATTCGAATTGCGAAAGTCGGAGATCGAAGGTTGCAATTCCGTCAGTTAAAGTAAGAAATTGCATGGTTAACGTCAGAAATCAGGATATCTAATGTTAAATCGCCGCAGCAGTAAGATTGCCGGGG
>Ga0206814_10084_pt1 | contig 25746 bp, 20 predicted proteins | sample Alteio_BWOrgCont_90_FD_152850 | JGI IMG/M metagenome (GOLD analysis project Ga0206814, IMG submission 152850) | Enriched cells from forest soil in Barre Woods Harvard Forest LTER site, Petersham, Massachusetts, United States -... | ecosystem: Environmental > Terrestrial > Soil > Temperate forest >...
CCCTTCTAGGGTATGCATATTCTACATCCCAAATACCAGTAAATTCATGCAATACTAACAAAATAAGAAACAATGCTAATATTAACGCATTAATTTCTAAAAATAGCCCAGCGATTAATGCAGTACCACCTTCAACAAACATTATTAAATGTATTAGTGATTCTTTTATGCCTGAGGTTTTCTCAATATTACTTGCACGATGGCACCACCAATCGGCAAAGCCGGAAAGCAGCCAAACAGGTAGAATAGCATAGAGCAAAATCAATTTTGCTGGCTCAATTGCATAATGAATAGAAGTCATAATCATATTTCCTTTTTACTGTTTAATATTTATACCTTTCACATAAGCTAACTAGAAACGCCAAGAAAAAGTAAGAACACCGAATTTTTCTGGATGCTCTTCTGTGGCGTACTGTTTACTTATATAGACCTGGGTATATGATACGCGAGCTTCTTTGTAGGTTAAGGCTACTCCGCTTTGCAGACTACTAACTAGAATTTCCTTATCAACATGGGGGCTGGAGGTAAATGTATTTCCATCTAGAAATATGTTTCTAGCAACGGCTTGTTCTGCAAAAGTCGTAAATATATATCCTCCCAATTTTTGGGTTGGAATAAAAAAATCAGATCCTGGTAGACTTGGACGGACCCGCGGAGGTCCATAATCTGCTGGTAAGTCATAGCCCAAGCGAAATGTTGCCCCCATAATGGCATCAGTATTAACGTTACCTAAATCCCCTCCTAAATGGGGCGTAATGTCAATACCCACACCAAAAGGTGAGAATTCATACATTTGCCGCCACTTATGTTCGTATGTCAATATAATGCCAGGCTCATTTTTTAATTGATGCCTCCATCCTTGGGGGTACGGACTGTCGATTAGATTATGAACTATTTTCTGGGTCTGTTCCGCATAAGAGAGGGGACCAACCATACCCAGAGTTAGCATCACATTATCAAGTGCTTTACCAGTATCTGAAACTATACCCACTGATCCATAGAGCCAACCCGCGTATGGTTGCTCGGTAGTGGGCGGATTTTTTTGAGTAATATCCGTGGGAGTATACATATTTTGGCCAGCAGCTATACTTATACGTTTGTTTCCGTTATCGGCAAGTGGCAATGCAGACGCTAGTGAGTTTATCCAATGGGGGAGTTTATCTTCTGAAGAAAGCATAGAAAAGCGTATGCCATTAGTATAGTTTTTATCAGTACCTGTAAAACTGTCATTTTCTATTACTAGACCTAAAATACTTCCACTATCTTTTTCGTCGCGTTCCTCTGTGGCTAAAGCCATTGTAGGGAGGACAAGAAAATAAATAAATACAATTACAATAAATCTATTATTTGGCATATTATTATTCATTTTTTATATTATATAATATGCCAATGGGTAATTATAATATGGGTATTTTTTCTTATACCATAAGAAAGTGATAAATTGATGAAATAGCATCGGGGACGGTTTCTAAATTTATTTCTGATAGCCTGTTGAAGGTAGAAAATCATTAAGTCGATTTAATGATTTCTACCTGCATAGTTTTAATGACGCAGTCTATAATTTTTCTAATTTATTTTCAGAATCAAATGGGTTCTGACTAAATGTTCTCGTCAATATTGTTCTAGGAAGTGAAGTTTCAACACATGAAAAAGCTGATTTGGAAGACGGAATGTTTTTTGCAGCTTTTGTACGCTCAGGGGAGAATCTCCTAGTATTTAAGAGATTTGTTAAATGTTACAAAATGTTTTTTATTCTATAATTTTTGGAGTGGTTGATGATTATGTGTTTGAAAATGGTAGCGGGAGAGGGAATCGAACCCACGACACACGGATTATGACCCCGTTGCTCTACCAACTGAGCTATCCCGCCACTTAAAAGTGATACAAAATATTAATTGAATTAGTAGGCAGGTGATATAAAGCCAATGATAATTTGTGTCAAGCCATAACCCATAAACTATAAATTTCATTAAAATTAATAGTGCTATAAATTGATAATTCCGTCTAATTTAAGACACTAAAAACAAAATAGATTCTTTACTCTTGAAAAAAATAGGTTTTAGGGCTATGTTCCCATCGAATTTTACACTTATGTGTTAGTGGTTTAGCTATGGCCGAAAAAAAGAAAAGAGAATCTCTGTCATTTCAGTCTATGATCTTGAAGTTACACGATTTTTGGGCGAATCATGGCTGTGCTATCTTGCAGCCATATCATACTGAAGTTGGTGCTGGTACCTTGCATCCTGCCACAGTTTTACGGGCGCTGGGTTCAAAACCCTGGAATGTTGCCTATGTTCAACCATCAATTAGGCCTAAAGATGGGCGCTATGGTGATAATCCTAACAGGTTGCAGCATTATTACCAATATCAGGTAATTTTAAAGCCATCACCAGATAATTTACAGGATTTATACCTAGAAAGCCTGGCCCACATTGGCGTAAACCTTAAACAACATGATATAAGATTTGTTGAAGATGATTGGGAAAATCCAACTGTTGGTGCCTGGGGGCTAGGGTGGGAAGTATGGTGCGATGGTATGGAAGTATCACAATTTACCTATATGCAACAGGTTGGTGGTATTGATTGTAATCCGATACCAGGTGAATTAACTTATGGCTTGGAACGCCTTGCTATGTATATACAAGGACAAGAGAATGTCTATGACCTGGCTTTTAATGATAATGGCATGAGCTATGGTGATGTATTTAAACAAAATGAACGGGAATTTTCTGCATATAATTTAGAATTTTCTGATCCTGAGATTTTATTCAGGCATTTTGACGATGCAGAAAAGGAATGTTTATCATTGTGTGAAAAAAATTTACCACTGCCAGCCTATGATCACTGCTTAAAAGCAAGTCACCACTTAAATCTTTTGGATGCCAGGGGTGTAATTGGTGTAACTGAACGTGCTGCTTATATTGGCAGGGTAAGGAAATTAGCCAAAATGTGCTGTGAGAAGTGGCTTGAATCACAGAATACAGAAGTCAGATGTTAGAAGACAGAAGTTAGATGAGTATAAATAGTTAGATGAGTATAAATAAGGAAGGAAATTTATGCTGACATTATTAAAAAGTAAATTACATAGAGCAATTGTTACAGAAGCTAATTTAAATTATGAAGGTTCAATAACAGTGGATCCTGAACTGCTGGAAGCAGCAGATATATTACCTTATGAACAGGTTGATATTTTAGATATCAATAATGGCCAGCGTTTTACTACCTATACTATAGAAGGTAAGCGTGGAGCCCGAGGCATATGTATTAACGGCGCGGCGGCGAGATTAGTGCAAAAGGGCGATGTGGTTATTATCTGTGCTTATACCCAACTTGAACCTAAAGCGGCAAAAAAACACAAGCCAAAGATAATTTTACTGGGTGAAAACAATATGGTAAAGAGCTAATGGCCGAATTATTACTTGAGCTTTTTAGTGAAGAAATACCTGCCAAAATTCAGAAAACAATGGCAGATGCGCTATGTGAGTCAGTTAAAACTGTCTTATCAGATGAGGCAATTGGGTTTAGCTCTGCTGAATCTTTTGTCACCCCACGTCGAATCGGCCTAGTAATAAATGGATTGCCTAAATCCCTGGAAGATAAAACTATTGAGAAAAAAGGTCCTCGTATTGGATCCCCTGCAAACGCTATTGATGGATTTTTGAGATCTGTTGGCTTATCATCGGTTAATGAGCTTGAAAAACGTGAAGTTGGTAAAGCTGAATTTTATTTTGCGATAGTAAAACAGGAAGCCAAACCTTTAGCTATTACAATTGCCGATGTGGTAGGCAAATCTATACAAGGACTGACATGGCCAAAATCAATGAAATGGTCTGACCATACTATTCGCTGGACACGTCCGCTACATAGCATAATTTGCTTACTAGACGGCAAAATATTACCGCTTAATTTTGGTCATATAACTGCAAGTAATATAACCAAAGGCCACAGGTTCCTTTCCGAAGGGGAGTTTTCTGTATCTTCTTATGAAGACTATAAAAATCAACTAAAAAGCCATTTTGTTATATTAGACCGTGAAGAACGTAAAGCTATTATTATCGAGCAAGCGGCAAATCTGGTTAAAGAATATGGCTTAATTGTACGTAATGATGAGGATCTTTTAGACGAAGTTGCTGGATTAGTAGAATGGCCCGTAGTATTGCTGGGTAATATAAATCAAAGGTTTATTAAATTACCTCCGGAAGTTCTGATAACTTCAATGCGTACCCATCAAAAATATTTCTCAGTACATAGTCATGATAGCAATATCGCCCCTTATTTTATTGCAGTATCTAATATTACGGCTAGCGATGGTGGCACAAAAATAATCTGTGGTTATGAGCGCGTATTAAATGCCCGTCTGGAAGATGCCAAATTTTTCTGGGACCAGGATCGACGTCATGGGTTAGAAGAAAATATAATAGAACTGGAAAAAATCATTTTTCATGCACGTTTGGGCACTATTGCAGAAAAAACCAAACGTATGGCAGAGCTGGCTAAGTTATTAGCGGTGTGGGTGCCTCATGCCAGCCTGGTTATGGTAGAGAGAGCGGCTTTGTTATCTAAGGCTGATTTAGTTAGCCAAATGGTTGGTGAATTCCCAGAGTTGCAAGGGCTTATGGGCTATTATTATGCACTTGAAAGCAAAGAAAATCAGGAAGTTGCGCTGGCGATAAAGGAACATTATAGTCCAGTTGGCCCTAACGACGAATGTCCTAAACAGCCAGTAAGTGTTGCGGTGGCACTGGCTGATAAGGTGGATACATTAGTTGGCTTATTTGCTATTGATGAAAAACCTACTGGTTCAAAAGACCCATATGCATTAAGGCGTGCGGCACTTGGAGTTATACGTTTAATTATTGAAAATAAATTACGCATACCACTTAAGATATTGTTTGAAAAATCACTAAATAAATATCCAAAATCTTTGCTGAAAGAAGCTAAAGACCATAAAAGTGGCAAACGGCCAAATGAAAATGAAATAATTAATGATCTACTGAGTTTCTTTGCTGATCGTCTGCGCTTTTTGCTGAAATCTGAAAATGTAAGATATGATTTAATCGAAGCCGTATTTGATAATGGTCGTGAAGATGACCTGACACGTTTAGTCAGCCGGGTGCGTGCCCTGGAAAATTTTGTCAGTAGTGAAGATGGTATTAATTTATTGGCCGCTTATAAACGGGCAATTAATATTGTGTTAGCTGAAGAGAAGAAGGATAATACGCAATATAAAGGCGAACCAGAAAAAAATATATTAGAAGCAGTAGAAGAAAAATCATTGTTTGAAAAATTCACTAATCTAAGATCTGAGCTGACTAAATCATTAAAAGATGAAAATTATGCACAGGTTATGGAAAGTCTGGCTAAGTTACGCCAGCCAGTTGATAAATTCTTTGACAATGTAGTAGTAAATTGCGATAACCCGGCTATTAGGAAAAACCGGTTATTAATGCTGGCACAGTTCAGAGAATTTTTAAATAATGTAGCAAATTTCTCTAAAATAGAAACCTTAAAAACAGAAATAAAAAATGAGCATAGCACATATGAAAAAGTGGGTATATAGCTTTGGCGATGGCCAAGCTGAAGGCAACTCAAAAATGAAAGATTTGCTAGGTGGCAAAGGTGCCAATTTAGCAGAAATGTGTACCCTTGGCTTACCAGTACCTCCAGGGTTTACTATAACCACAGACGTTTGTACGGCCTATTACGATAAAGGCAAAAAATATCCTGGTGATTTAAAACCACAAGTACAGGAATCACTTGAGAAGATTGAGAAAAAAATTGGCGCAAAATTCGGCGATAAAACTAATCCTTTATTAGTGTCTGTACGTTCAGGCGCTAGGGCTTCAATGCCTGGTATGATGGACACAGTGTTGAATTTAGGCCTAAATGAGGAAACTGTTAAAGGTTTAGCAAAAAACAGTAATAATGAACGTTTTGCTTATGATAGCTACAGACGCTTTATTCAAATGTATTCAGATGTAGTACTGGGTGTTGAACATTACCATTTTGAAGATTTACTTGACCTTAAAAAGCAGGACAAGCAAATAACTCAGGATACGGATCTGACAGCTCAGGATTTGAAAGATCTGGTTAAATCTTATCTGGATAAAGTTCAATCTGAGCTTGGTAAGCCATTTCCTCAAGATGTTAATGAGCAGTTATGGGGGGCAATCGGTGCAGTGTTTGATTCCTGGATGAATGCCAGGGCAATAACCTACCGCAAGCTTAATGAAATTCCAGCATCATGGGGTACTGCAGTTAATGTGCAGTCAATGGTGTTTGGGAACATGGGCGAGAATTGTGCAACTGGTGTGGCCTTTACTCGTGACCCATCTACTGGAGAAAATGCTTTCTATGGTGAATTCTTAGTTAATGCCCAGGGCGAAGATGTGGTTGCTGGTATCAGGACTCCACAGCAAATTACCATTAAAGGCAAACAGAAAAATAACCTGACTTTGCCATCTATGGAAGAATGCATGCCTAATGTTTATAATGATCTGGTTAAAGTATATAAGAGGCTGGAAGCGCACTACAAAGATATGCAGGACATAGAATTCACTGTCCAGGATAATAAATTATGGATTCTACAAACTCGCAATGGCAAACGTACTGTGTTCGCAGCGATTTCTATCGCTGTGGATATGGTCAAAGAAGGTATTATAACTAAGGAAGAAGCCATAAAACGAATAAATCCACATTCCCTGGACCAACTTCTCCATCCTACACTTGATCCAAAAGCACATAGAAGAATTTTAGACCGCGGTTTGCCAGCTTCACCAGGTGCCGCATCGGGTAAAGTAGTGTTTACCGCTGAAGAAGCGGAATCTAAAGCTGGTATGGGTGAAAAGGTAGTGCTGGTACGTATTGAAACCAGCCCGGAAGATATTCATGGTATGCATGCTGCTGAAGGCATACTGACTGCCCGTGGAGGGATGACTTCACATGCAGCAGTTGTCGCTCGTGGTATGGGTAAGCCATGTGTATCAGGTGCTTCAGGCTTGCGTATAGATTATAAAACCAAAGTAATGAAAGTCGGTGGTATTGATGTAAATGAAGGCGATATTATTACAATTAATGGCTCCAGCGGTGAGGTAATTTTGGGCGAAGTGCCCACTATCCAGCCAACTCTCTCTGGAGATTTCGCCACTATTATGAAATGGGCTGATGAAATCAGGACGTTAAAAGTAAGGGCAAATGCTGAAACACCGGAAGATTCAGCTACTGCTAGAAAATTCGGTGCTGAAGGTATTGGCCTATGCCGGACAGAACATATGTTCTTTGAAAGTGACCGGATATTAGCTGTTCGTGAAATGATTCTGGCTGAAAGTCAGCAAGGCCGTAAGCTGGCTTTAGATAAAATATTGCCAATGCAACGGGGAGATTTTGCCAAAATTTTTACTATAATGGAAGGTCTGCCAGTTACAATCAGACTACTGGATCCACCACTTCATGAGTTTTTACCAAACACCATAGAAGATATGGAACAGGTTGCTAGTGATACTGGCGTTAATATTGAAGAAATAAAACGCCGTTCATCTCAATTGCATGAACATAATCCAATGCTTGGCCATCGCGGTTGTCGCCTGGGCATTACTTATCCTGAAATCTATGCAATGCAGGCGAGGGCAATTTTTGAGGCAGCGATTGAAGTATCTGCAAATGGCGATGAGCCGGTTAAACCTGAGATTATGATTCCTTTGGCCTTGAGTAAAAAGGAATTGGATATTTTAAAAGAAGTTATCGATCAAACAGCCAGCGAAGTTTTTGCTGAAAAAGGTAAGAAGGTTGAATATTTAGTCGGTACTATGATCGAGTTGCCAAGGGCAGCACTAAAAGCCGGTGAGATTGCTGAAACTGCCCAATTTTTCAGCTTTGGTACTAATGACCTGACCCAAACTACTTTAGGCATATCGCGTGATGATGCTGCTTCGTTCATTGGCATATACAAAGATAAAGGCATTTTTGAGAATGACCCATTTGTAAGGCTAGATGAAGAAGGCGTTGGCGAATTAATTGAAATTGCTGCACAGCGTGGCCGTAAAACCCGTAAAGATCTGAAATTAGGTATTTGCGGAGAACATGGCGGTAACCCAGCATCAATTACTTTCTGCCAGAAAATTGGCCTGGATTATGTATCATGCTCACCTTACCGTGTACCAATAGCACGGCTGGCGGCAGCCCAAGCTTATATTGAATCACAAGAGGCTAAGAAGGAAGCGGCTTAGGGTGCATTGCTGAAATAAATATATTTATTTCATAGTTCAGCAATTATAAATTAGAAATATATGTGACTATTCAGCAAAGAGAGAAGATGCTGATAATAGATGGAAAAGTTAGCCAAAAATGGTTCCTTCCCCCTAGAGGGGGGAAGGTTAGGATGGGGGTGATCAACTAAAAAATTCTTTGCAATTTATTTTATTATTTTAGAAAACTAATTGTAAAAAAATTGTTAGTTGATTACCCTAGTCTAAATCATCTAAAATATCTTTGACCAACTTCAATAATAGCCAGGTTATCCTCAATAACCTGGCTAACTTACCGAGATCTTAACCAAATCTTTTATATAATAAACTGAAGGCAAAATAAAATTTGCATAGTAATCCGCGAGTTCAATTTTTTCTTTATAGGTAGGACTATCGCTTTTTGCTTCAGCGGCAAGGGCTGACAGGCAAAGCATTGCGGCGCCGGCAACAGTGCCAAATAATTGCAAATATGGGGTAGCATGGAAGGCTGATTTTTGAGGGTTTTTATTATTAAGTTGCTGAAGTTGGTTAGTAGCTTCGCTTAATATTTGTAAGCCATTCTTGGTTTTTTCGTAATAATTAGGGGCTTTTCCTGCGGATTTCTTGGTGAGCTCATTGGTGATAGAGTCGATAAAATAATTAAAATAAGCGCCATTTTCCAGAGTTAGTTTACGCATGACTAGATCAAGTGCTTGAATACCATTAGTGCCTTCATAAATCATGGCTATACGTGAATCTCTTAGGTTCTGGGCAATGCCAGTTTCTTCTATATAACCCATGCCACCAAATATCTGTAATGCCTCTGAAGACATTAAAAAGCCTAGGTTGGTGGAATGGGCTTTGACTACTGGTATTAGTAAATCAACGATGGCCTGGCTTTTACTTTTTACTGAATTGTCGCTATGGTGCTTTGCTATATCTATGTGTTTGGCGATATAGAGGGCAAGTAAACGCATAGAAAAAATATTTGACCTGATATTTAGTAATGTCCGTTTAATATCAGGATGATTGATTATAGTGACAGGTTTATCGTTTTTAACCCCGATCTCGCGGCTTTGTATGCGTTCTTTAGCGTAGGCGAGGGCCATCTGGTAAGAATTTTCGCCAACTGCTATGCCTTCAATGCCAACGGCCAAGCGGGCGTTATTCATCATAGTGAACATATATTTAAGCCCGGCATTTTCTTCACCGACCAGATAACCAATAGCACCATTATTATCACCAAAAGATAATATGGCTGTGGGGCTGGCATGAATACCTAATTTATGTTCCAGGCTTACTGTTTTAACATCATTATTTTGGCTGTTATGTAGTATTTTCGGAACAATGAACAATGAGATACCTTTGGTACCAGCTTGCGCATCAGGTAATCTGGCAAGGACCATATGGATTATATTGTCAGTTAAATCGTGGTCACCGTAGGTAATAAAAATCTTTTGGCCTTTAATTAAATAATGATCGCCATTTTTTGTTGCTTTAGTAGTTATCGCTCCAACATCAGAGCCAGCCTGTGGTTCGGTTAAACACATAGTACCGGTCCAATGGCCAGATACTAATTTACCTAAATAAGTGGCTTTTTGCTCGCTGCTGCCATGGTGAGAAAGAAGTTCAATTGAACCTTGGGTAAGTAATGGGCATAAGCCAAATGCCATATTGGCCCCGCTCCACATTTCAGAGATAGCGGTAGATATTAGCCAGGGCAGGCCTTGTCCGCCAATTTCAGGAGAGAATGGCACACTGTTCCAGCTATTTTGGACAAACTCATGGTAAGCCTGTTTAAAGCCTGAAGGAGTTTTTACTTTGGCATTTTCAAGGTTGCTGCCCTCTTTGTCGCCAATTTGATTAATAGGTGATAGGCATGTCTGGGCAAATTTAGCAGCTTCTTGCAAAACGGCAGAAAATAAGTCTGAATTAAAGCTGCTAAAATTAGGTAAATCCAAAATTTCATCTAAACCTAATACCTCATTAATTATGAACGAGAAATCATCTAAAGGAGCAATATATTTCATAAGATTTTACTTTATATTAAGCAATTTTCGTATATGTATGCTTTTCTAGCAAATAATAGTTTAGTGGTAAGTTAGTTATGAGTAAAGCGATTAAGAAAGTTGTTTTGGCCTATTCAGGTGGTTTAGATACTTCAGTTATTTTATGCTGGTTAAAAGAAAATTATAACTGTGAAGTTGTTACATTTACAGCAGATATCGGTCAGGGTGAAGAGCTGGAACCGGCACGCAAAAAGGCTGAGAAATTTGGTATTAAGCAAATATTTATTGAAAATCTACAGGAAGATTTTGTTAAGAATTATGTATTTCCTATGTTTCGTGCCAATACCTTATATGAAGGTGAATATTTACTGGGCACTTCAATTGCCAGGCCATTAATTGCCAAACGTCAAATAGAAATTGCCAAAGAAGTTGGTGCTGACGCTGTATCGCACGGTGCAACTGGTAAAGGTAACGATCAGGTTAGGTTTGAACTTGGTTATTATGCCCTAAATCCGGAAATAAAAGTAATTGCGCCTTGGCGGGAGTGGACTTTAAATTCACGGACCAAACTCATTAAATATGCTGAAGAAAAAGGCATTGAAGTAGCTAAAGATAAAATGGGTGAGCCGCCATATTCTATGGATGCAAATCTGCTACATATATCCTATGAAGGTAAGCAGTTAGAAGATCCATGGCATGAGCCTAGTGAGTCTATGTATCTTAGGACTATATCTCCAGAAAAAGCTGCAGATAAAGCAACCTATATAGAAATAGAATTTAGCAAAGGTGATCCGGTGGCAATTAATGGTGAAACATTATCACCAGCAAAATTACTCGATAAATTAAATCAAATTGCCGGTGCCAATGGTATTGGCCGGCTTGATTTAGTGGAAAACCGTTATGTTGGTATAAAATCAAGGGGTGTATACGAAACTCCAGGCGGAACAGTATTACTGAGGGCCCATAGGGCAATTGAAAGTATTACTCTAGATAAAGGCGCGGCCCACTTAAAAGATGAGTTAATGCCACGTTATGCTGAGCTGATTTATAACGGCTATTGGTGGAGTCCTGAACGTTATATGCTGCAGGCAGCGATTGATAATTCGCAGGCGCGGGTAAATGGTACAGTCCGTCTAAAATTATATAAAGGCTCAGTTATCCTGGTTGGCCGTAAATCACCTGATAGCATCTATTCTGAGAAAATTGCTACTTTTGAAGAAGATGGTGAAGTGTACAACCAAAAAGATGCAGAGGGCTTTATTAAGCTTAACGCACTTAGGCTTAGAATGGGTAAGAGAAACTAATATATGGCTGGAATCTACCTGTTATGTAATAAATACATTACCATAAAGCTGAATATTTACTCTAAAAATAAATCAAATTTAGTCCTATAAATTAATAGTTTATTAATCTTCCTGGTCAATAATATAGAACATGACCAAGATAAATTGCTAATTTATATGGAAAAAAAGCGCCTCATTTATACATATACTGCCGATGGCTATGATAATTACGAATCTAGTGAATACTCAACACGTTGTAATAATATTATTGATAAAAAATTACTTGAAGAAACTTCGGATCCTTTAAAAAATCCACTTGATGTTAATCTATTAATAGCAAAATCAAAGCAGTTAGAAGGGGAGAAGTTTGAAATTCAAGAAACTGGTTCATATAGAGTCCATTTTTCAGTAACCAATAAAAAAGATAATATTACTCTTGCGTTGCTAATTATTGATAAAATAATTTGTGAGCGTAAATTTTGTAAGCTGCCAATAAGACTAAAGGCGATTAATGTACAAAAATTTACTAAATATTCCAGTGGCAGAGAAATTATGATGTTTATTCCCAGCGACAAAAGATTAGGTAACAATAATAAAGCTTCTAAATTATGGGTGTTATTGCTAGATAAAATAGCTCAGGCTTTTGCCAGGTATAATGTAGATAAATCTGAATTTTCACCTCACGATAAAATCATTAATTACTATACCTCCTACCGTCTGGGGCCAAATGGATTGCTAGCCAGTGATGATAAAAAAGTAAAATCATTTGATCTAGTTGGTAAACCAATTTCTAATATTTTTGGCACGATAAAATTACATTCTTTCCAGGAAGTTTCGGGACCTTCATATAACCCGCTTAATTTTCCAGACTATCTCGCACCAATATTATCAAGGCGCTTATTTGCATTAGGACGATATAATAAAAATGCTAATAAGAGCAATGAACATCAAGTTAACGAAACTCACACAGTTTAAGAAAAATTTATAATTTTTTTATTATATTTTTTATCAAGATTTGATAAATTAAAAAGCTACTATGACTCATGATTTAATAAAGTAGCTTACTCCAATGAAAAAATTTGCGGCATATTTGATTTGTTTAATAGTTTTTTTCTGGTTTGGTTATACTTGCTTTTTGATCGGGCGGGATGGGGTTGCTTGGCTATATTTACGTATTACAAATGCAGGTATGATTATTAAGGTTGGTTTATTTCTACTAAGAAACCTACCTTCTTTTATAGGGCTAATGGTGGCAAAAAAAATCTTCGAAAGTCTTTAGTTCTTAGTGGTTACGCCAAATTTTTCTAGGATCAAAAGCATCACGTATGGCTTCGCCGATAAAAATCAATAAAGTTAACATTAATGCTAGAACAAAGAATGCGGTAATACCAAGCCAAGGAGCCTGAAGGTTATCTTTGCCTTGGGCTAATAATTCTCCCAATGAAGGTGATCCTGGCGGTAAGCCAAACCCTAAAAAATCTATAGAAGTAAGTGCTGTAATAGCACCTTTGGTAACAAATGGTAATAATGTTATTGCGGAAACCATGGCATTAGGTAGTAAATGCCTAAAAATTATCACTCCTTCAGCTACTCCTAGAGCCTTTGCCGCCCTTACATATTCATAATTACGAGCTTTTAAAAACTCAGCCCTTACTACCCCAACCAAAGTTGTCCAGCTGAACAGCAACATGATAAACATCAAACACCAAAAATTAGGGATAATAAAACTAGATAGTATGATTAATATAAATAATGTAGGTAATCCTGACCATATTTCAATAAATCTCTGAAATATTAGGTCCGTCTTGCCGCCTAAATAGCCCTGGATGGCTCCTGATACGACGCCAATAATTGTGCTGAATATAGTCAGAATTAAACCAAATAAAACTGAAATTCTAAAGCCATAGATGGTTCTAGCTAAAACATCACGGCCTTGGTCATCTGTGCCTAATAGGTTTATTTTAGACAATGGTGCTGGAGCTGGTACTGGTAAATCATAATTTATTGTCCTGTAGCTATATTTTATAGGTGGCCATACCATCCAGCCATGTCCTTTTTCTAAGATTAAGGCTGCAACAAATTTATCTCGGTAATCAGCCTCAGTATCAAAATCACCACCAAAGGTGGTTTCAGGATATTGCTTTAATACAGGGAAATAGAGATGCCCTTGGTATTCCATTATAATAGGTTTATCATTGGCTATAAATTCAGCAAACATACTAATAATAAATAGTAGGGTAAACAGCCAGAATGAAATATAACCCCTACGGTTATGTTTAAAATTGTATAACCGGCGTTGATTCAAAACTGAAATTTTCATATTTCTCTCCTGGAAAAATCAATTCTAGGATCAACTAAAGTATAGGTGAGATCACCAATTAAATTTATAATTAAACCAATCAATGTATAAATAAAAAGTGTACCAAAAATAACAGGATAATCACGTTGTATTACTGATTCAAAGCCCAGTAGTCCTAACCCATCAAGAGAAAATATTACTTCAATAAGTAAGGAACTGGTGAAGAAAATACTGGCCAGAGCGCTAGGAAACCCAGAAATAATGATTAACATGGCATTTCTAAATACATGGCCATAAAGGACTCGGTTTTTTGATAATCCTTTAGCTCTGGCAGTTAATACATATTGTTTACTGATTTCTTCTATGAAAGAATTTTTGCACATAAATGTTAGGCTGGCAAAACCACCTATAACCATTGCCGATACAGGTAAACAGATGTGCCAGAAATAATCTTTTATTTTACTAATAATAGTCATATGTGCCCAATCAGGGGAGGTGAGTCCACGTAAAGGAAAAATTTGCCAATAGCTGCCACCGGCAAATAGGACAATTAAAAGAATGGCAAATAAAAAACTTGGAATAGCGTCACCAATTACGATAGCAAAGCTAGTTGAAATATCAAAGCGACTACCGTCTGCAAAGGCTTTTTTTATACCCAGTGGAATTGAAATTAGATAAACTAATAATGTTGTCCATAGGCCAAGTGAGATAGATACTGGCAGCTTCTGCTTAATTAGAGTCGTAACTTTTTCATCTTTAAAAAAACTATTGCCAAAATCAAATACTGCATAATTTTTGATCATATCCCAAAAACGTACATAGGAAGGTTTGTCAAAACCATACATTTTTTCAATACGTTCTATTATTTCAGGATCCAGACCTTGGGCCCCACGATATTTAGATATACTGCCATCAGCAACATTTTTGACAAATTTTGCCTGTGCAGAACCTAAATCACCACCACTGCCACCTGAGAATCTTGCAGTTGCCCCATCAGAGTGGCCAGTAAGTTTAGCAATCATTTGCTCAACCGGCCCACCGGGAGCAAAGTTTATAAAAACGAAATTCAGCAACATGATAAAAAACAGGGTAGGAATAATCAGCAATAAACGTTTTATTGTGTAATGGAACATCTGGTATGTATAGTCATTAATTGTTTATAATGTTTAATATTCTAAGCAACTTCTGGTACTGGACTCATTAAATCCACACCAAAGCAGCGTTGATAATATTCTGCTATAATTGGTTGTTCGTCAATATCACATTTATTAAGGAAAGTAAGTTTAAAGGCTAATTCAACACTGCCAAAGATTTCCTTATTTTCTGCCCAGGTGATAACAGTCCGTGGTGACATAACAGTTGATATATCACCCGCCTTTAAACCCTCACGGGTTAGGCCTGCCATTGCTACCATGTTTTCGACCAGTTTACCGTTTTTTTTCATTGACGGCACTTGTGCTAGGATAATTTCTATTTCTTTATTTTTTGGTAAATAATTTAATGTAGCTACGATATTCCACCTATCCATCTGGCCTTGGTTGATTGGTTGTACGCCATGATAGAGGCCACTGCTATCGCCCAGGCCAACGGTGTTGGCTGTAGCAAAAATGCGAAAGGATGGATGAGGGGTTATTACCCGGTTTTTGTCTAGTAGAGTAAATTTCCCACCTGATTCCAGTACTCTTTGAATGATAAACATTACATCAGGTCTTGCTGCATCATATTCATCCAGCACTAGTGCCACCGGATGGTGTAAACTCCAAGGGATAATACCTTCATTGAATTCGGTAACCTGTTTGCCATCACGTATAACGATGGCATCTCTGCCAATTAAATCAATTCTGCTGATATTGCCATCCAGATTAACTCGTATACAAGGCCAATTAAGTCTGGCAGCAACTTGTTCGATGTGGGTTGATTTACCCGTACCGTGAAAACCCTGGACTAATACCCGCCTATTATGGCTAAAACCGGCAAGGATGCTAAGTGTCGTATCATGGTCAAAGCAATAGGCTTTATCAATATCTGGGACATATTCATTTCTTTTAGAGAAAGCGGGAACTTTAATATCACTATCCATTGCAAACAGGTCTCTAACCGATACTTCTTTATCGGGTTTGGATATAAAAATATTTTCTTCAGACATATTTTTCCTTTAATAAACTATAGGCTTGATTGATTTGTTTTATCTTTTCTTCGCCATCCTTGCCACAAATATCTGGATGATATTTTTTTACAAGCTTTTTATATTGGATTTTAATCTCTTTTAAATTAGTGGGAAGCTTAACATTTAAGATACTTAGAGCTTGTCTTTCAGCACTTGTGACTGTTGTTTCTATATCAAAATTTTGATTACTACGCTTATTGGACTCTTGTTGCCAATCCATAAAATCATAGAGCTTATGGATTACCCGATCTGCCAGGTTTTGATTATATTTAATACCGGTACTGAAAGTTGGTCGGTGGCCATATATGGTTTCTATGTGATAACGCTCTACATCTTCAGCCGGCATATCGCGGAAAAAATCCCAGTTTTTATTATATTCCCGGACATGTTCAAGGCAAAAATCATAACGGCTAATTAAATCTAAAGGAGATTTAGGAGCAGGGTAGTTACCCTCATTTGTGCAGCCCTGCCAGCAACAGATTTTGGTAACTGTAGAATTATTAATACTTTTCTTACTAAAGCTCTTTTTACGCATAATACTCTATATTATCCTAATTTCTTAGGACAAAGGCAAGAGAAGAGTATTATATGCGTATAAGTTCAAAAAATACTGGCAATCGGCCAGCTTTTTTAGCTTTGGTTTGGTATCTGGTGGTAACCCATTCATCTGGTTGTTTAGTGGTTATATTTGTATGAAAATCGCTTCGCTGGTTTATATGCTGGGTAATCCATTCAGCATAATTAGTATGGTCTGTAGCAATACGTAAAACTGCATTTTTTTTAGCAATTCTGGCAATTTTGTCTAGCATATCGTGAGTAATAAGGCGTTTTTTATGATGGCGGGCTTTGGGCCATGGATCGGGAAACAAGATATAAATATGATCAAAGCATGATGGAGGTAATTTATCTAATAATAGGCGAGCGTCATTGTTAAAAATTCTAACATTGTTCAACTGCATTTTGTCTATATGGGCAAGGAGACTTGCTACGCCATTGACAAAAGGTTCGCAGCCAATAAATCCTATGTCATTATGTAGGGCGGCTATATTAGCCAGATGCTCACCAGCACCGAAACCTATTTCTAAGGCAAATTTTTTTTTGTTACTATCAAAAATATTGGATGGATCAATTTCTTGATCTGCATTAATTATTAGTTTAGGTAGTAATTGGTTTATAAGGTCTTCTTTTCTTGCGGTTAACTTACGCGAGCGAACTCGCCCGAATGAACGTAGATATACCTTGGAATTACCTTGAGTTCCTATAGACATTTACTACTGTAGCAAATCTTTCAGCTCATCGATTAAATCTAATCTTTCCCAAGGGAAGCCATTATTGTCGTCTACTTTGCGGCCAAAATGTCCGTAAGCGGCGGTTCTTTTATATATAGGCTTATTTAGGTCAAGATGCTGTCTAATACCTCTTGGTGATAAATCAACCAAATCTCTAAGTTTTTTTTCTAATTTTATAATGTCAACTTTATCGCTATCTGCGATATCAACATAAAATGAAATTGGTTGGCTAACACCTATAGCGTAGGCAACCTGAATAAGGCATCTATCGGCAAGTCCTGCGCCAACAACATTTTTAGCTAAATATCTAGCGGCATAAGCAGCTGAACGATCTACCTTAGTCGGGTCTTTGCCTGAAAATGCACCACCGCCATGAGGCGCTGCACCACCGTAAGTATCAACTATAATTTTCCTACCAGTTAAACCAGTATCTCCGTCTGGGCCACCAATAACAAATTTACCCGTTGGGTTAGTAAGTAGTTTGTCATCGGTTAATTGCCAGTTTTCAGGTAACACTTTTACTATGTGAGGCCTAATGATTTCTCTTATATCTTGCTGTGAAACATTATCAATATGCTGTGAAGATACTAGTACCTTTTCAATATCTACAGGCACACCATTTTCATAACGCAGTGTTACCTGGCTTTTTGAATCTGGTCCTAGTCTGCTTTCACCGCTATGCCTTGCTTCAGCTAAGCTCTTAAGTATTCTATGGGCATAATTTATAGCTGCAGGCATAAGTGCTTCAGTTTCATTGCAGGCAAAACCAAACATAAGACCTTGGTCACCTGCGCCTTCATCTTTGTTCTTTGAGGCATCTACACCAATAGCAATATCAGCAGATTGTTCATGAACATAAATATCTATAGCAGCGTTTTTCCAATGGAAGCCATTTTGCTCATAGCCAATTTCTTTGATGGTTTGGCGAGTGATTTCTTCTATATTGTCAGATACTTGTTGTGGGCCTCTAACTTCACCAGCAATGACAACTTTATTGGTAGTTACTAAAGTTTCAATTGCTGTTCTAGCTTGTGGTTCTTGTTTAAGAAATTCATCTAATATAGCGTCAGATATTTGATCACATACTTTATCAGGGTGTCCCTCAGATACTGATTCACTGGTAAATATATAATTTTGACGTTTCATTGCTGATAACTCTATTGCTTGATAAGATTTTACTAATGCACTCACAAAGGCCTCCAAGTAAGTCTTTAATTCTTATAAAGGAAAAAACCATAAAGTAGATACACTCATGTGACATTCTTATCAAGTAATTATTTTATTTGGATAGTTGTTTCCTGCCATCCACCACCTAGTGCTTTATAAAGCACTACTAGATCAGTTGATAAGGATGCCTTGCTTTGTGCAAGAGCAATTTCAGCACTATAAAGGGATTTTTCTGCATCTAAAACATCAAGAAAGGAAATCAAGCCTCCAGTTCTATATCTCTCAGTAATTAATTTAGTAGCAAGCTTCTGCTCCTTAGCGGTTTTTCTTAGGGACTCCATCCGTTTTTTTTCCTCGTAGTAAGCCACAAGGCCATTTTCAACTTCTTTGAGCCCATTTAAAACAGTTTTTTGATAAGTTAAGAATGCCTGTTCTTGTAAACTACTAGCTATATTTATATCTGCGCGTAAACGACCGAAATCTAATATTGGTAATACTCCATTAGCACCGGTATTCCAGGCTTTACTGGGAAACTGTAGCAGATTGGAAGTGCTGGAAGATGCTAACCCAAAGAAACTAGCAAGGGAAATTTTTGGAAACATCTCAGCTATGATTACACCTTTTGTAGCTGTTGCGGCTGCAAGATTTCGTTCTGCTTCTCTTATATCAGGACGATTACGGATTATATCAGCTGGTGCGCCTAAAACTAATTCTTTTTCTGAAACTGGAACTTTTGCTTTCTCTGATAATAAGCTGTCAAGAGTGCCTGGTTGTTCAGCAAGTAATATCTCTAGTGAGTGCAGGGATTCTTTCATAGAAGCTTTGAGGATAGGTATATCTGACTCGGTAGAATTAACCAAAGCTGCTGCACGCATGACGTCAATTTCGCTCATAAGTCCAGCATCTTTTTGGGATTTAATAAGCTCTAATGTATCACGCTGTGCTGTAAGATTTTCTTCTGCTACAATGATTTGGTCTTGGTAGTTACGGATAGCTATGTAATTGCTTGCTACATCACCAAGCAATGATACTGTTGTATCATGTGCTAATTCTTCAGTAGCTTCTAAAGAAGCATTCGCAGCTTCAATAGCTCTCTTGGCACCAAAAATATTAAGTTCCCAAGAGGCATCAAAGCCAGTCTGGAAAGTATTATAAATTCTACCATTAAAATCAGGTGGATAAGAATTTTTTGAATTTTTTCCGCGCGTAGCACTGCCACTTAAATTAACATCTGGTAGTTGATTTGCTATAACTCCAGATCGTTCTGCTCTTGCTTGTTGGATTCTTGTGGCCGCTATTTTTATATCTAGGTTGTTAGATAGTGCTTTATCGACTAAATTGTTTAAGGACACATCTTGGAAATTTTTCCACCATTGCTTATCAATCTCTTTTTTACTTTCTATAGTGGCTTGGTTTTCTTGCCATCCTGTCGGCATATTAAGTTTAGGCTTAGTATAATTGGGCCCAATGCTACAAGCAAATAGTAATAAGATAAAAATTACAATAAGAGTAAGGTTTTTCATTAATTTTACTTCTTTAATTGTGGGGAATCAGAAGAAAGTGGATTAGCTTTAATATATACATCTACTTGCTGTCCTGTATAGGCTGGTAGATTTTTACGGTCGTAACTATAAATCACTTGTAAAACCCTGGTATCTACCCGTTCTGTACTATTACCCGTTAAAGATTGTTTTGGGATAACATAAGGCTCTACGCGAACAAATTTTAATGGTGTTTTAAAATCTCTATTACCACGAAGATAAGCATAAGCAGGTGCATCAAGTTTAAACCGCCATGCATCATTCTCATCTATATTTATACGGATATTCATCGGATCAATATTACCAAAAATAATAAGTGGGTCTGCAAGGACCCCAGAAGGCGCATATTCACCAAGACGAACATTAAGACTCAGTATATCCCCTTCAACTGGCGCGGTAACTAGAAGCCTATTAAGTGTTGTTTGAGCAACAAAAACATTGGCTTTGGCAGTTTTTACTTTAGCTTCAGCTAATAATGCTGCATATTTTTTACGCTTTAGTTCATCCAGGCTTCTTGCCCTTTTATCTTTTATTGATTCTATTTCCTTAAGTTGATCTTCGGCATCGGCATAGGAAGACTCGGCTTCATTCAAAGAGGCTTCAGCATATTCTAATGCTGCTATAGTGTCTCTATCGTCAATCTTAAATAATGGATCACCTTTTTTTACATGGCCTCCAACTTTAACATATATTTCAGAAACAATGCCTGGAATAGATGTCCCGATGGAAATATTTTCAGTATTGGCTTCAATGAGTCCGGCGCCTGAAATATAGGAACTAAATGGTGCTTCTGGTGGTAGATCAATTGGTTTTCCTACTGGTCTTGGCCTGCTAGCAATGGAAACATAGAATATTGCTATAACTATTCCAATAGCTGATATTATTGGAAATATGTATTTCCTGTTAATATTCATTTTTACTCCAAGTCTTTTTCTGAATTTACTATTTTTTTTATCTTACCATCATCCATGACGGCTATACGGTCAGCGAATGAAAACACGCGATTATCATGAGTTACTATTACCAAGGTGCGATTGCCGGAAAGCGCAATATTTCGCATAATCTCCATTACTTTATGACCAGTTTCACCATCTAAGGCGCTGGTTGGTTCGTCACATACTATGATTTTTGGATCATGAACTAAAGCGCGCGCAATTGCCACTCTCTGTTGCTGCCCACCAGAAAGATTGGCAGGTAAAGAGTTCGCCTCTCGGTCTGTCAAACCAACTTGCTTAAGAGTTTCTAAACTTTTTTTTACTGCTTCTAAACGTTTTGTGCCATTAATTATAAGTGGAATTGCTGTATTCTCTGCCGCGGTCAATGTTGGTAGTAAATTATAGGCCTGAAATACAAATCCTATGTTTTTTCCACGGTAATCTATACGTTCATTTTCGGTCATGATTTTTATATCACTGCCAAACAATAAGCATTGGCCTTCATCTTGATTTAATATTCCTGCGATTATAGAGATAAGAGTAGTTTTGCCACATCCTGAGGGGCCTATCAGCATGAATAATTCACCCTGTCTGACTTCCATATCAACCCCACGAAGTGCCATAACACTGGTAGAGCCTGAACCATAGGTTTTTATAACATTCTTGCATAATATAGCAGTTTTCATATCTTAACTTTTAAAGACTATTGCCGGTTCTAGCTTAATCACTTTATTTATACTGATGGTAGCAGCAAATACCATAATTAAAAATACACCGCTTGCACTAAATATCAGTAATTGCCATGGTATATCAAATGCTAATACAGTATCATTTACAGCAAAACCAAAAAGTGCGGCTAAACCCACACCAAAACCCCATCCTATAATTCCTACGGTCATTGCTTGTACCAGAATCATTTTTAACAGGGTAAAATTACGAGCGCCCATGGCCTTTAAAGCACCAAATTGTCTTAGATTTTCTTGGGTAAAGTTAAAAAACATCTGTCCAGCTATGGCAGCACCTACCATAAAACCAAGTAAGACTGAAACGCCAAAATTAATTGGTAGTGCAGTATATTTTAGGTAATAATTAAGATTCATTTTCTTAAATCCATCTCGCGTATAGGCTGCAAGACCCGTTTCTTTAGAAATTCGGCGTGTAAGTTCTGACAGGTCCTGGCCATTAGCTGCTTTTACTAAAACAAAGGATAATGCTTCCCTAACTTGTGGTACAAATGTTGTTGCCCTAGTATATGTGGTAAAAATAGTAGGAAATGACAGGAACGTGCGTGTTGTCTTAGCAATTCCTACTACAACTGCGCGATTATCATTTAACTCAAGTTCATCGCCGATTTTTAGAGGAATTTTCTGGCCATTAGGCAATTTCTTGGCTAGCTTATCAGTGGCCCCGACATAATCAACTATAATAGCATCATTCTGATGCAAATCTTCCAGTTTTCCTGCTACTATATTAGCAGGTGCACCAATTAGGGTAGGGTCATCCAAACCTATTATCGTACAGGTCTGAAATTTTCCATCAGTACTCCTGGCTATGATTAGTCCTTTGTAAAATGGCACTGCCCACTTTACGCCTGCAACACTTTTTACCCTGTAAAGCTGGGTATCTTGTATAGGTTTAGCATCATCTATATATTGGACGGTCCGATCCATAACCCATATATCCGGCAGGCTGGCATCTGTTAAAAAACTATATGTGCGCTCCATAGCGCCAATGAAAATGGCTGGTTGCTGGGTCATAATTAGGGCAGCAAAAGTAACGCCAGTAATGATTCCTATATACTTAGCGCGGTCACCAATCAGCATCTTTATAGCAATATAATACATTTATTTTTTATAGCTCCATGCTGTATTGGTTTAATAAAATTAAGTAAAGCATTGTTGATGAAACTATCTATAGCCCGTCATCATAAATGTTTGATATATTTTATTATAATATTATTCTATATATCATTTAATTATTTTTATAAAGCATTAGTGGACCGATTTATTTTTATAAATAAGGTAAAAAGCATTTATGAAACAAGCAAGTATTTATCCAGATCAGAAAATGCGCTGTGATTGGGCTAATCCCAAGAACCAGATATATATAGATTATCATGATAACCAATGGGGTGTGCCATTGCATGATGATAATATGTGGTTTGAAATGCTAACATTAGAAGGCGCTCAGGCAGGCCTTTCATGGGAAACAATATTGAAAAAACGTCAAGAATACAAAAAGGCCTTTAAAAATTTTGATCCAAATAAAGTAGCAGTAATGACTGAAAAAGATTTTAATAGTTTAATGCAGAATCCAGGTATTATACGTAACCGGTTGAAAATCAGTTCTACTATAAATAATGCTAAAGCTTTTATTAAGATCCAGAAGGAATTTGGTAGCTTTGATAATTATATTTGGCGCTTTGTAGATGGTAAGACAATAAAGAATAATTGGCGTTCTATGCCAGAGGTTCCTACTAAAACCAAAGAAAGTGATGCTATGAGTAAAGACCTAAAAAAACGTGGTTTTAAATTTGTTGGTACCACTATATGCTATGCATTAATGCAGGCAACTGGGTTGGTAGATGATCATCTTGTTACTTGTTTTAAACATAAAAAACAAATTTAAGGTTTTTACTCAATGCGCCGGGAAGTATTTTAGAATTGTTATAATTTATATTATTCCTTTGAGTAATAAAAGCGAATATGCTAGTACCTCATCGGTGAGGTACTCCTAAAAATTCTCTAAGCTGGTGATTTTTTAGGAGTGCCAGCAATTAATTATCCAGATAAATAATTAACTATACTCATCTTTTTTGAAGATATCTTAGTTTAGTATCTAAAGGTTTGTGCTTTATGACAGAGACAAAAGAGGCCAAAAAACCGTTTAATATGATCTTGGCAAAAAAGGAAAATATCCATGGCCAAAAAGAGCAAATGCGTTTTTCTAAACGCTTGATCGAAGCTGCTCATCTAGATAATGATAAGGCTTTGGAATTATTTGCTACTAATCTTAACGGTTTGTCAGAAGAAGAAGTAGAACAGCGTCATGCTCAATATGGACGTAATGAAGTGACTCATGAGAAACCTCCGGCCTGGTATACTCAGTTTATTGAAGCTTTTTTAAATCCATTTATTGGTGTTTTGATTATTTTAGGAATTATATCAGTTTTTACCGATGTTATTTTCGCAGCAAAAGAAGACCGCTCATTTAAAACCATAATCATACTATCTTTTATGATAATTATAAGCGCAGTGCTTAGGTTTTGGCAGGAGTTTCGTTCTACAAAAGCAGCCGAAAAATTAAAACAAATGGTACATACTACCGCAGCAGTAATGCGTCAGGGACAAAAAAAACCTAAAGAAATATCAATAATTGAATTAGTGCCAGGAGATATTATTCATTTATCAGCTGGAGACATGGTGCCTGCTGATATGCGCTTACTTTATTCGAAAGACTTATTCATAAGTCAGGCGATTTTAACTGGAGAATCTATCCCAGTGGAAAAATACGATACTATGAGTTCAGTGGTACAGAAATCTGTAGCTCAAAATATGGCTGTAACAAAATCTCCGCTTGAATATGGCAATATATGTTTTATGGGTACCAATGTAGTAAGTGGTTTAGCTATTGGTATTGTGGCTGCCATAGGTAAAGAAACTTATTTTGGCTCAATGGCTAAGGAAATTTCAGGCAAGCGTGCACTGACCAGTTTCGATAAAGGCATAAATAGTGTGAGTTGGCTATTGATACGTTTTATGCTAGTTATGGTACCTATTGTATTCCTAATCAATGGATTTACTAAGGGGAACTGGACTGAAGCTTTAATGTTCTCGCTATCTGTCGCAGTCGGACTTACTCCAGAAATGTTACCAATGATAGTTACTGCTAATCTAGCGCGTGGCGCAGTATCCCTGGCAAAGCAAAAAACCATAGTAAAACGGCTTAACTCAATCCAGAATTTAGGTGCGATGGATATATTATGCACCGATAAGACTGGCACTATTACGCAGGATAAAATTATTCTGGAGAGGCATTTGGATATATACGGTAATAAAGACCAACAAACTTTAGAATATGCCTATCTAAATAGTTTTTATCAAACTGGTCTAAAGAACTTACTCGATATAGCCGCAATAGAGTTCGCTGAGCAGTATGGTATAACTGGTATGGAACAAAATTACCGCAAGATTGATGAAATTCCATTTGATTTTATTCGCCGACGCATGTCGGTTATAGTAAAGCCTGAAGGTAACCGCAATTTGTTAATCTGCAAAGGTGCAGTAGAAGAGGTTCTGGCACTATGTACCAATGTCGATGAGGCAGGACAGGTGCCTGGTGGTATTGTGGATTTTACCAGGGAGAAAAAAAGACATGTCAGGAGTGTTACCCATGACTTAAATAAAGATGGTTTACGGGTACTTGCTGTTGCATACAAATGGATGCCAGCAGAAGAACGTAGTTATTCTGTTAAAGATGAGTCAGGTTTAATTTTAGTTGGTTATATTGCTTTTCTTGACCCACCTAAAGATACCGCAAGTACAGCAATTAAAGCCTTACAAAAACATGGAGTATCGGTAAAAATAGTAACTGGTGATAATGAGGTAGTTACGCGCAAAATATGTAAAGAAGTTGGTGTTGGGACAAAAAATATTTTATTGGGTAGTGACTTAGAAACAATGCCTGATGAAGAATTAAGGCGGCTTGCTGAGAAAACTACCATATTTGCTAAGATGTCTCCCTTACAAAAATCTAGAATAGTAAGAGCATTGCAGGCAAGCGGTCATACAGTTGGTTATCTTGGAGATGGTATTAATGATGCGCCGGCCCTGAG